>Ga0272442_10006839_pt1 | contig 14871 bp, 2 predicted proteins | sample SSMForm2O_FD_200262 | JGI IMG/M metagenome (GOLD analysis project Ga0272442, IMG submission 200262) | Marine sediment archaeal communities from Little Sippewissett salt marsh, Falmouth, MA, United States - SSM-Form-2O | ecosystem: Environmental > Aquatic > Marine > Wetlands > Sediment ...
CGCCGCAGATGATATCGCGGAACCTGTCCATTACCATTCATCCGGAGCAATTGGTAATCATCACCAATTCACTGCCCGGCGGGTCGGAAGGAGTGGCATATCAGGCTGCCATTCAGGCCAGCGGCGGTATTCTGCCCTACACATGGAATATCCTCGAAGGTGCGCTGCCGCCCGGACTTGAAATGACGCCCGGGGAGGATCTGCAAATCAGCGGTATTCCCGCTATGGCCGGCGCCTATCCGGTGACCGTTCAGGTCAAAGACAGCAACATCCCGCCCGACAGCGCCTCCAGGGCCATGGTGATCAACATATCACCTCCCCCCCTGCAGATTAAAACATCGCTGCTGGACGAGGGATATGTGAACGCGGCATACAGCGACCGCATTCGGGCGGACGGCGGCAGCGGCGACCGCACGTGGACCATGACCGCAGGCAGCCTCCCCCCGGGTCTTTCATTCACCGATGAATGTGAAAGGGCCCTTGTCGACGGCATCCCGACGGCCGGAGGCACCTTCTACTTCACAGTACGGGTTCAGGACAACGTATATCCGGACATGAGCGATACCGAAACACTGTTTATCAAAGTCAACCAGCTTCGTATCACCACGTCCTCACTGCCCAACGCAACCTCCGGTGTCTCCTATTCGTACCAGCTTCAGGCGGCAGACGGACAGCCGCCCTACTACTGGTCCGAAACGCCCGCTTCCGCGTCCGCGCGTGCCGGAAGCGGATTTGCCGAAGGGATTTACATCAACAGCGGCGGCGTGTTCAGCGGGAACATCCAGGGTTTTCCCGAAACAGGTTCGGTTGAATTCCGGGTCACGGACAGCAGCAATCCGCCGCAGGTCAGCACGAAAACATTTCAATTCAGGATTCTGGCAGGTGACCTTGGCGTTTACGACAACGATCTCGAAAACGGCACTGTGGGAATTCCCTATAATGAACAGATTATTTACAGAAGAGGAACACCGCCGCTGCACGCGCCCTGGACATTCAGCGGCGACTGGCCCATACCCGGATTGTCGGTTTCCTATTCGGGCGACAATTATCATTTGTCCATCACCGGCACGCCGACTGCGAACGGCACATATCATTTCAACATCACTATTTTCGACAGCTCCAGTCCGCAGAAAAGCCGGACGGATTCTTATACCATTGTCATCAGTCCCTGACATCGGGGACGCAACGGAGTGATCCGAATCATGGTTTCATATTTTTTTCAAGACATTTTGATTTCTTTCATCCCATACGAAGGAACCGGTCCATGAAAAAAGCAATTGTGATTTTCTCATGTTGGCTCCTGGGCATGCTGCCCGGCCGGAGCACGGCCCAGAACTGGAGTGCCACACTTATGGTGGATCCCTATCCCTCTCCCTATCTCAGCAGCTGGGAAACGGATCCGACCCTCGGATCCCTGGAACTCGTCAACAACACCACGGAACCCGACGTGGTGATTGTCTATCTGGACATCGCCAGTATGGACGGCGCTGTCGGATTTCAGGGAAACAGCCGGCGTATTCTGGTCAATCCGGGTGTGCCGGAAGTCATGCGCTCGACAGAATTTCAGGACTGGAGCACCGGCTCCATCGATGAAAGCATCAAACAGCAAATCACCCAGACAGGTATGATCCCGGAAGGCACATACGAGGTCACAGTGGAGGTTCGCAATCTCTGGGGAATCACACTGGTCGATAACCTTTCCGCCTTTTTCACCATCGATCACCCGGAACCGCCCGAGCTGATATACCCGGTCAATGAAGAAGTTGTATACTCACCCTATCCGGTCTTTCAGTGGATCCCGCCGCAGCTGCCCGCCGGGAAAGAAACCGTCTATACCATCCGGATCGTGGAGATACTGTCCGGCCAGACGCCGGATATGGCTCTGAATGCCAATTTCCCCCATTATGAAAATTTCAATGTTTTCGAGGCCGATTTTGAATACCCCATCGACGGACTGCCGCTGCAGGCCGACCGGCAGTATGCCTGGCAGGTGATGGCCATTGATTATAGCGGTTTGCCGACCACCAAAAACAACGGCAGGAGTGAAATCGGGGTATTTCGTACGGATCCCGATCTGGCCGGCGAACTGCCCGAACTGATACTTGTTGCGCCCGGGAACGAGGCACTGTCCGCGAGTCCGCTGCCTGATTTTGAATGGCTGGAACCCGCCGTGGTGGTGGATGGCCTGATCTATTACACCCTGGAAATCACGCCGGTGAACACCTATCAGACGCCTGAAGACGCCATGCGCCTGAACACTCCCCTGTTCATCAACACCGGCACCATCACCGAGACGCAGTTCCGGTACCCTGCTGCAGAGCCCCCACTGGTGCCGGGACAGCGATACGCATGGCAGGTCACGGCCAGAGACCATTACGGATATCCGGCAGCGGCCGACGACGGCAAGAGCGAAATCCGTACCTTTACCGTGACGGAATCTGAAATACCGGATAATCTGGTAGATCTTCTGCCGGACCGTCTGCCGCTTCCCAGGCAGGACCTGGCCTATCTGCAGCTCAGGGACGGCAAGACATGCCACGTAACCTGCGCCATGTCTTCGGACTCCACGCAGCTTCTCATCCACTCAAAATCGGCAGGCAGTGTACCCATACATCTGCCCGCCCTTTCCGGAGACGGCAGTGATATCAGCACCGGTGCTGTGGTGGATCTGACCCTCGACCGGTTCACAATGGACATTTTGGACGGCACGGTCACGGCATCCTCTTCCGCGGCATGGAATTCACCGTTTCATCTGTCCGGCCCGGGACTGCCTCTGGCTGTACGGTCCATTCGGTTTTCCACCCAAAGCGGCGGACAACTCAGATTTGAAGCCGCTGTGGCCGCTTTTGGATCTGTCTCGGGCAATACGCCGGTGGAACTGACGGTAACAGCCGACGGATTTTTTTACGGAATGGTGCATTCAGGCACGCTCGATCTGGATCTTCCCCTGGCTCCGGGCCATCCATGCCGCCTTTTGTGGACTGGCGTGGGCGGCACCATCGGATCAGGCACCAGCCTCGATAATCTGGACTTTGAGATCGGGCTGGACGGAAATCTTTTATTTGAGAACGCAGCCGCGCCCGCGGTTTTACCGGTTTCCCTCGTTATGACCCGGAACGGCATGGCATTGACACACGGGGGCGGATCAGTCGCGCTTCAAAAAGGGGCGGCCAGTCTGAATCTGGCCCTGACATCCATTGACAAACTGGTTTATCAGGAAAGCGCATCCTCTCTCGATTTTGATCTTGTCTTTGATCTGACCATATCATTTCCCGGTTTCACGCCATCCCTGTCGCTGCCGGCACTGCCCGGCATTCATCTGACACCGGGAGGGCTGCATATTCCGTCCACGGACGGTCTGCTTTCCGGCCACCAGATGGCATTGAAAAGGCTTCGCATCAGCCCTGATGCCTTTCATATCGCAGATACCCGGCTGGATCTGACGGACAGCGGCGCGGAGCCGGATATCCGGTTCGATATTGCCGTGGAACTGACCGCGCTTCCTCCGCGCCTGTCGCCTCTGGCGGCAGTGCCGTTGACCGTACTCAACGCAATGGTTACAGAAAACGGATTTCAGGGATCCGTGGAACCCCGCTCGTTTTTATCTCCTTTGCGCGCGCCTCTGGTCAGCGGTCTGCCCTGGGGATTCGATATTCACGAGATACAGGGGACATTGAATACAGGCAGTACATTGCCGCTTGTTCTTCAGCTCTCAGCCGATTTCATCCCGCCGCAGCCGCTTCTGGACCAGGGCGTGACTCCCTTTTCCCTGGCCGACGGCGCATTGACTCTCGACACGGACGGTATTTTCACCGCCCGCCATGATAACGCCTTCAGCAGCATTGTTCTGCCATGGGAGATGCTGTCTGTTACATGCACCAGCGGCCATCTGATTGTCAGCCGGTCCGCGACCGGACAGGCCGCCGGATTTCAGTTTGACGGTACCGTGGACATTCCGAGTCTGCCGCCTGATCAGCCGGCCAAAGCGAACGGGTCCGGTTTTTATGACCTGATCGCCGCCGGTGTCAGCAGCGGGTCTTTTACCACCTCACAGCCGTTTACCATTGGATTGCCCTGGTCCGCGCCGGTGATGAAATGCCGCTGCACATCGGGCGCCGCAGCAGACCCGGATGGCATTCACCTCACAGACGGGCCGGGACAGCTCCTGCTGGATGACGGCCACACCATGGACATCAGCTACACAGGAAACGTGCTCCTGTCTCATGCGGATATGATGCCTGCGGCCGGCGTCATTGAACTGTCCGGTCCCTTCGACCTCCGCGTACGTCAACTCAGGGGATCGGGCGCCGGTATGGAGTGGCTGGCTATGGGACCCGGCTCTGCGCTGTCTTCGGATAGCGAGGAGCTGCTGCTCGGGCTGCCCGCATCCGTCCGCATTGAAAACGGTCTCCTCGTTCATTCAGGCCAAAACACCGCCGGGCTGCGATACGCGAATCTTGACTTTACCGGCCTCGAAGCCCGTTTTTCATCCGATTTCAGGTTTGGATTCAAGGGACCGGGCATCACACAGGGACGCATCGAATTCTTCTCTGAAAACACACCGGTGGCCACCATCGACAGCAGGGGATTCTGGCCCGGAGATATCTTCACGCAAAGCGATCTGCAGGCACCAATGCGTCTTCCGCTTCCGGATGAATCCATCGCCTACATTCAGCTCATGGATTCTTCGGGCACATGGCTGCTGGACCATCAGGAATCCGGACTGGATATTTTTCTGAACACTTCGGCCGAACTCGTGCTGCCGGGGCTGCAGTACGGCCGGTCCGCACCCCCCACCGTAACGGTCTCGCTTGAAAATGTAACGGTCAACAGGGCAAACATGCAGGTCACCGGCGGTACCATCGGAACCGGATCATCCGCTTCCGCCATCGACATGAAAGACGCGGGACTTCCCCTGGAAATCACGCGCCTCACCTACGATAACGCAAGCCAGATCCTTCGTGCCGGCATTCATCTGTCCCTGCCTGCGGTTTTTGACCAGCCTGCGCTGAACATACCCGATGTGGCTGTGCGGGCCAATGGATTGTCCGAACCTGCGATGGGAGATGACAGCGGCCCGCTGCTTTCCGCTGCTGTCGGAGCGGTCATGACGGTCACCGTGGACCGGATCGACGGATCCCGGATCAATACGGACGGGCTGGTCCGGCTTACAGGACAGATTCTCATGAATGTATTCAGGGAGGACAATGTCGCCAAACCGCTGGATTACACACTGTCTCTCACTCCCGGCTCCGCCGCTTTTTCGGTGCAGCCGGCCTTTTCCGATGCCAGCGGATACGCCTTGCCAATGGGCAAGGCCCAGCTGCGCATGACCGACGAAAGCGGCAACATCCGCATGAATGTTCAGGCACCCTTCAACGACAGCAATCTCATTGTGACATTTGAGGCGCTGACCCTCAGCATGCCTGATTTCGGTGACGGTCTGCGTTTGATTCTGAATAACCTGATTGTGGATAAAAACGGTATACAGCCGCCATCCATCCCCACAGACCCCCCCCAGTCTCTGTCTTTATGCGGTCTGGATTTTTTCCTGGAAGGATCGCAGAACGTTTCCTGGATCAACACGCCTCCCGGACTTGAGCTGAACCTGTCCGGCACCCTGAGACTGCTCAGTCAGGATGTCCCGTTTTCAAATCTCGCAGTCATTACGGACGGATCTGTCAGCGGTCAGAATATCCTGACCGGATCTGTTTCAACCCTGAACAACCTCATCCGGCTGACAGCCATTCAGCCCGGCGGTCAGTATCTGTCCATCAACGGCACGATCACGCCCCTGACGCCTTTCGAAACAGCCGGGGCCCAGCCCTTTACTCTGAAGGTGGACCCGAACGGCAACTGGCTGGACGATGACGGCGGCCGTCTTGCAGAACGCCGTATCACGGCGCTTGAGGGAGAATCCCCGGACGGACAGGATGTCCTGCTGGGATCACTGCCTCTGCAGGTACGCTGCAGACCATCCGGCCTTTCCGTATTGCTGACATCCTCCCTCACCGAAGCCACAGGCGAACTGGATGTTCTGATCAATACCTACTGGCCAAAATTTGATCTGACCGATCCGGCCAATAATGAGGAAATGATCCTGTTGACCGGCAATATTTCGTTTGACAAAGGCACACTCGGGCAGGAAACCTGGACTCTGGAAGACAAAACCGTTCCCGCTTTTGTGCTGGCCGAGCTGATCAAGCTGGAGGTGGAAAACCTGACGGCATCGACTCAAAACGGTTTTAAAATCATGCTGGGCGGCAACCTGACACTGAGCTGCCTTCCGGAGGGCAGCGGTGGATGCCAGTTCGAGGATTTCGCCCTTACCCCTGAAACCACGGTTTTCGGCACCATATCGGATGGAGAGCTCAATTTCTACGGCCTGAACCTGGCTGTGTCTGATTTCAGCTACGGAACCGATGTCCAGTCCTTCGAATTCAGCAGCGGCGATCTGTCATCCGGCACGTTTGAAACCGGCACCCGGAGTATCGGCGGGGGGGACAGCAATTTCTATGTGACCTTCGGGGCCACAATCAGCACGGAAATGGAAGGATTCAGCGGCGGTGTGGACCGCCTGCTGATTTATAAAGGATCCAGCAAATTTTACATGCTGATTGAAAATGCCAATTTTGAAGTTCAGGATGCGGTCAAAGGGCGACTGGATATGGAAGCCCTGATCCCTCTCACACTGGAAAATTTTGAGTTTCAGCTCAGCATGGGAGGCAGCCTGACCATCCAGGAAACCGGTTTCGCGGCAGTGGGCGAAATTGCGTTCAGGGAAGACCGGGTTTTCGGTCAGGACGTCAAGATGCCGAGTTTCGGGCTCTTTTTCGGTCTGATCGGAACGGACATTGTTCTGGTTCCCCTCCCTGTCTCACTCACGGATATCGGAGGCGGCATCTTTTTCAATCCCACGGATAAAATCGAAGGATGGGTCACGGCCAACTGCGGCCTGGACAATGAATCCCAGTGGCTGAAAGATTCTTTCGGCGCCTACAAACAGACGAACCCCCTGCTTTCGGTGTTCTTTCTGGCAGGTCTGGCCATTCCCACAAAAGACGGGGTCATCCGCGGCCGGGTGCTCTACTCCATGGCTTCGGATCACATCCGCATGGACAATGAAGTCTCTATATTCAGCAGCGGCGCCATGTCCAGCTTCCTGGACATCTCCGCCAAAGGCCACCTGGCGGCCGGTTTTCAGAATCTGATCTCCGAAGGCAGTGTAACGGACTTTTACATCGAAGGGTGCCTGGAGGCGACCATTACGCTGAAAAAACTCTGCGACATCGCGCCCACGCTTGATTTTGCATTCGGCGTTGTCAAGAACGGTTCGGAATTTCACTGGGGCATTCAGGGCAACATGAGTGTCGATATTTTAAGTATCCTGACGGCTGATTATGATCTGTTTGTGGGTGATCCCGGTTTCCTGATTGAGGGAGAACTGACAGCCGGCTTTGACATCAGCATTCTGTCTGTTGATGCCGGGCTGAAAAATGCGATCTGGATTGTATGGGATCCGAACAATCCTTCCATGGGCGCCTACATGACCGGTTACATCGCGGCCGAAGTTTTCTGGGGCGCCGCCTGGGCCCGCGGGGAACTGGGTGCGGCCCTGATGCTGCTTCCCGATGTGTACATGTACGGATATGCCGAACTGGATTGCGGATTCCTGGGATGGAGCTGGAACGAAAGTGCGTGGGCCAGATGGCAGGACGGTTCGTTTGACGGTGGCCTGGGTGAAAATGAAGGCATGGCGGTGATTCTGGCCGAAGCCGAGGCAGCCGCCAACGCCATCAAGGGACAGGCCCAGGAAATTCAGGGTGACCTGGCGTCCTCCAGTATCCCCATCCGTCTCGGTATTGATGCGGCCATGATGAACCGTATTGTCACCAACATGTCTGCCGGACGGGCGGATCTTTATGACGCGCTCGAACAGGACCGCAAATTTGTGGTGGAAATTCTGAACGCATTGCGTTTCGGAGATTATACGGACGATTTCAACGCCTATGTCGCCACGATTCGCAACGGTCTCGATCCATCATATATCAGCGGACTCCGTGCATTGAAAAACAGCGCTGTCGATTACCAGTCGGATTTTCAGACTGCGCTTTCCAACAACACCGGCAGTCTGACCAGTCGTTTTCAGGATGCACAAAACAGCCTGGGCAGCCTGGACTATGAAGTGACAGGCAGTATGTCCGGCGGTGATTCACTCAACCTGCTCGAAAATCCGCTCAATGCTTCGGATGGCGCCGGAAGCGGTACCATCCAGACCTTTTCTGTCAACGAATCCAAGGTCAATGCCAACCAGACAAACTGTACCGCCTATTCCAGCAGTATCGGCACCTCCCTGGCCGCCATCTCACGGGAAATTGTCCGTCTGGACAGCATCCGCAGCATCATTTATCAGACCATGGGACCCGGCAGCGCAATCAGTGCAACCCAGTCCGCTTTTGTGGGTGCTGTTCAGGGAGCACCCGATGAGGCCTCTCTTTTCGATGACATGAACGGATACTTCGATACGTATGCCGGCATGAAAACGCAAATCAACGCCCATGTGTACAGCCCGGACGATCCACTGGCTGTTCTGCTGCGCAGCCTGCAGAACATGATCAGCTTTGAGAATGCCCAGGTCAATTACTATGAAGAAGCGTTCAAGAATTCGGTGGATCTCCGGAAAAATACCATCGATGCCCTGGCCGACACACTTCGCGATCTGGATGCCTTCGATCTGAATATCCAGGAAATGCGCGTTGCCGCCGAATTGACCGCCCGGCAATTCTACGGAGATATTCCCATGGCATTCGCCGGTTACACACAGAAACAGCTGGATTCCCTGTTTATCCGGATTACCAATGTGTATAAAAATTATCTGATGGATAAAAACACGCTGCATCGTGAGCTGACCGTAAAGACGGATGAATTATGGGACCGTTACGCCGAGCTCAGTGAAAAACTGTATATGGCCTGCCAGCAGTACATTGTCCTCGCCAGGTCCAATGAATCGGGCGATTCCGCTCCGGACCTGTCTGTCATGGAAGAACGGATGAGACGTCTGGAACAGGAACTCTATCTGCCCTCGCCGTCCTCCATTCAGGTGACACGCACCCTGCCGCCGGACCGGTACGGCCGGGCCGATATTTCTGTCTCCCTGGGCGGGGCGTCCGCAGATCTGTCCGAATATGCATTCCAGTGGATGCTAAACGGGTACCAGGCCACCGGAACCGCAAGCAGTTTCTCACAACCGATGTATCCACGGGCCATCGGTGCAACGGAAAATTATACACTCAAGGGAAGATACCGGAACAAATCCGGATTGACCGTGGAATCGGCCCCTGTGAATTTCTCCATCGCCTACACAGGCGCCAGTGTGGGAACCACCACTTTCGGTCCTCCCGTTGCTTCAAGCCCGCCCGCATGGCCGTCACAATGGCCGCCCACCACGCTGACCATTCTTGGTGCCAAAAGAGAATCATGGGGCAACATGTCGCTGAGTGGAACGCAGTATCACTGCACCGTTCTTGAAAGCGGCAGCGGTGTAAAAATCGCATGGCCCCGTGCCTCTTCACCGGGATCGGGAGGCATCGCGCAGTATGAAGTGTGCGTGGAGGCGTGGGATCACAGCCTGGTCAAGGACTGGACCGCTGCCGCCGGCCAGGATTCGACCCATATCCTTTTCGACATGCAGCAGATGATCCCCTATTTTATCAAAGTACGGGCCAGGGATCTGGCGGGACTCTATTCCGCTCCCATTACCACCAAAAACGGCTGGCCGGTTGTTTACAATCCGAATCCGTCACGATTCCCCGAAAATGCGGAGCCTGTCATCCGATATACCACGGATGAATTGTCAGTCAGCCTGCCCCTGGCCGGCGAATACCTTTTCGAGACTCCGGATGAGGGTATCTGCAGGAAACTCATCTCAACCGGATACGAATTCCAGATTATCACCGACGGATCATCGCCGGACGCCGGGGCATGGAAAGCCGTATCCGCTTACACTGATGATATCATCATTTCCACCTATTTCGGCACGATAAAATTCCTGAGCCATCCGGACAGCACTGCGATGCTGCCTCAGAGTCTGCTTTTTGAACAGCCTTTCCATATCGCGCTGCGTGTGAAAAAGACAGGCAGCGGCGATATCGTGGTGTCCCCCCGCGTGTTCCGGGTGGGGCGCCTGGATGACCCGCTGGGCCCCTGGAGCCTGGATGCCGTTTTCAACGGCTGGAATCTCGGCGAAGACATTCAGATTCTCATCAACCGTGCGGCGCGCGATGACGAAACCGGTATTGCCGGTATTCAGTACGCCGTGGGCCGGTCCGAATCCTCGCCGGACATCCGGCCCTTCCCGGTACAGACCGGAGATGCGCCTGTCTATGATTTCGGGCCGGAATCCAACAAGCCGGGGGCCATCCTCTCGTGCCCCGTGAATATGTCTTCGGTGGAACTGGCAGGAGATGACTTTGTTGTGGTTTTGCGAGTGTTTAACGGTCAGAACCTTTTCACCGATTATGTGATTCAGGACCGGGTTTTCGGAGCTTCCTACACACCGGACTTCCAGACGGATTACAATGCCGCCGGCGTTCCGGTGCTGTCCATGGTTTTTCAGCCTGTCCAGTATTTTCATTTCTATCTCTTTGAGACCGGATCAACCGATCCGGTCATGACGGAGACAAAAACAAACACATCCTCATCGGTCACATTCACGCTGCCGGAAAACCTGGAAAGCGGCCGGACATACCGGGCCGCTTTTCGGATGCGGTCTTATACCGGATATCATACGCCGGTCTATTTCGTCCCGTTCTCACTCCCCCTGCACTGGCCGCCTTTCCAGGCTGAAATCCGCTATGACGGCAGATTCCACCAGCTTCATGTTCAGGGGCAGCTGGACGAAAGGGCCCTGTCCGAAGGGGTACAGACACTTCAGCTGAGCCTTGGCACCTGGTGGAACCGCGGAGATGTTCTGCCCGAAACGGCCTTCCGCATGAATGAAACCTATGAACGCTCTGTTATTCTGCCGGATGACATTCAGCCCGGACAATTTGTCTATCTGACGGCACAGGTACGCAACGCGGAGAACATGTTCTCTTCACCAAAAAACATGCGCTTTAAAATCCCCTTCCCGGATCTCTTTACATCCACGGATTTTTATCTGACCCGCGAGGCGCCGGAATATCATCTGCAGTTTTACGGCGCGCTGAATCCGGAAGCCATGAAAGCGGATATCAGTACCCTGCTCTTTCTTCTTGGAAGCCGGCAGGATGACAATGATATTGCAGGCGGGACACCCTACGCGATAAAACTCGCACCGGGACAGACATCGGTGGATTTTCTTTTCCGTCTCGCGGAAGACAGAATCAACGCAGGGCAGACACTCTATCTGTCCGTGATTGCCAATCCCCAGAACGGTGCGGCTTCAGACACTTTTCATGTTGAGACCACTGTGCCGGAGATTCCGCCTCCCCGGCTCAACCTGAATATCCTGCGCCACCCGGACAGCGGAGACATGCTGGTCTGCAGCACAGCGGAAAATGCATGGACAAGTGCGGCACGCATTGAATTCCGCGCAGGCTCGGACCGGGGACTGGATGATATCGCCGCGGACCGCTCCCTTTCGGCCGCCCTTCCGGAATCCCGTATTCCGCTCGACGGTTCCCGCAGAGGAAGCGTCATCACGGTCACTGCCAGGTCGGTCGCCGATGACGGCGGTCAGTCACCGGTGGCCTATTTCAAAATCACATACAGCACCCTGGATGCGCCCCGTCTCACCGGCGCCGTGATGCGCACCGGAGACGGATATCTGCTGAGATTGTCCGGGGAGGGCGATGCACCGGATCCGGCCGTGTCATTTCTCGAAGTATGGGCCGGCACCGAACCGGGCCGCGACGATGTGCTTCCCGTCAGCAAACACTGGTCTGCCGGAGACCGCTCCCAGTTTGATTTCCTTTTCTCCGGCGACCTGTGGACAGGAGAGACCCCGCTTCATATTACAGCCCGGTATGGTACTGCCAGCGGCGAACTCTCCCCCGAGGTGCAGTTCACTGCCTCACGCACAGACTGGGAACCGCTCATCGAAAGCATCACGGAAACATCCATGAAACCGGAACTGCATATCCGGTCAGAAGGATTTAATGGTGAACTGGACGTAGCCGGATACCGGTACGCCCTGGGCAGCCGGACCGGTTTCTATGACATCCGGCCATTCTCATACAGCCTGTCCACCTTCGACTTCGGCAGCGATGCGGTCCGGGCCGGCGGTACCGTCACATTGCCGGATCTCACAACAGGCATGCCTGCACAGGTCTGGGTTGCCCTGCAGGCTGTCAGTGCACAGGGATTGACCCAAAAAACGGAAATCCTGTTTGAACCCAGGCCGCGGGCTCCGTCGGTGACTGCCTGGTTTTATATGCGGCAGAACAGCCAGTACTTTGTTGTTGAAATCGATCCGGCTTCGGTCAGAGATGCGGGGACCGCACTGGTGAGTGTCACGATCCGTTATGAAGGGAGAAACTATATTGTATGGACCGACATTCCCTTCGACGGTTATCTGAGTCAGTCCGGTTTCAGACGGGAAGTCGCTGTTCCCTATGCGGTTGGTCCGGACGCGGACATCCAGGCATCCGTCTATTATATTGTGCCGGATGGAAACGGGTATTACAAGCAGTCATATATTGCCGCCCCGGCAGTCTCATTCAGATAGACAGCCGGATAATGATCAGCGCATAACCCTGAAGTGAATGGCCCATTGACATAACGAAGGGAAACATGGTATGCACCGTATATTCAGCATTTTTCTTATCGGCAGCATCATTGGTTCCTCTGCCATGGCGCAGCAGGATATCCATACAGCCGTCCGTGGAGATTCGGTATTTATCTTTCTGGCAAAAACGCCCGCAGTCGGCGAAGGCATGATCGTGGAAAGAAAAGGCCCGAACGATACGGATTTCAGGACACTCACGCCCGGTCCCGTCCGCCCTGTGCTTTCCGCAGACAGTGCCCGGAAAATTCTCGGAACAGACTATGCATTCATTGCCCGGTCACTGGACGCTGAAAATGTGCAGCAGACCCTGTTCAGACTGCGAAATGATCCTTTCCGGGGAGGCATTCTGACCATGCTGAATCGCAAGGCGGGCCGTGTTCTCGGGAGATTTTTCCCGGCAGGCGGCCATCAGACGGGCGAAACGTACACCTACCGCATACGCATGGTGAACCGCAGGGGCGAAACGGTAAAGACCATCGAAAAAGAGATCCGGATGGTCGAGAAGAAGCCCGATTCTCCGGAAGGCGTAAAGACCGCCATGGAGCGGTCCGGTATCATGCTGAACTGGGACTATCCCGACTGGCGCCCGGAAGCGGATGACAAGACGGTTCAGTTTTATCTCTACCGCAGTATCAACGGTCTTCCCTTTCAACGGGCTGGCGGCATCACATTGCTTCGTCTGAGCGGCACACCGCTGCGCTATCTGGACACCGCCGTCACTCCGGGGGACAGTGTGTGCTATTATCTGACGGCCGTGGATGCCGCAGGACTTGAAAGCATGCCGTCGGACCACGTATGCGCGGTCTTCCGGGACATTGTGGCCCCCGCTGCTCCGCTGGGGCTGAAAAGCATGATGCAGGACAACGGAATTTCCCTGATATGGAACATGAGTCCCGAACTGGATGTCATGTATTACAATGTATACCGGTCACCGGACATGTCCGGAACCCTGCAACAGATCAATACCGCACCGGTTCCGGTGGATGATCCCTGGTTTGTCGATGAAACCGGCGTGCCCGGCCGGCAGTACTTTTATGCCGTGACTGCCGTGGATTCCGCCCTGAATGAAAGCCGGCCCGGCAACCGGATCGATGCCTGGCTCGAGGACAAGACACCTCCGGGCATGCCGCAGCAGTTATCCGCTGAAGCAGCAGAACGGACTGTCACACTGACATGGTCTCCCCCCGATGACCCGGATTTGCGCGGTTTTTATGTATACCGTGGATTTTCAAAAGACAATCTGTACCGTCAGACAGAACAGATGATTACGGAGAGCCGGTACACGGACAGCGGAACCGCCAATGCCGGACTGGAACCGGGACGGCGCTATTATTACACGGTGGAAGCCCTGGACAGTGTATTCAACCGGAGTGAAGCTGCCGATGTCTGGATCACCATTCCCGATGACCGGGCCCCGGGCAGCCCCGGCGATGTCCGCGTATCCAATCACGACGGGCGTCGTCTGATCATTGAATGGGATCCCAGCCCTTCTCCGGATGTGGCAGTCTATCATGTGCTTCGCGCAACGGATACGGATTCGATGGCGTATGTGATTGACGATCCGTACAGGCGCGCGTTGTCCGACACCGCAGTGGTCCGGGGCGTTTCCTATCAATATATCGTGTCCGCAGCCGATTCAGCCGGCAATATCAGCAGACCCTCGGTATCCGGCCGTGTCCTGATGAAAGATTTCGATCCGCCTCACGGGCCCAGGTTTGTGCAGGCGGTGGCAGGCAGCAGTGGTGTAATTATCCGGTGGGAGAAAAGCGCGGCATCCGATCTGGCAGGCTATTTTGTGTACTGCTCGGATATTGAAACAGGCATGTACCGGAAAATCAATAGTGAGCCTGTTCAAGAACTGACCCTGGTCGATCCGGCGGGGACAGCCGGCATGTGGTACAAAGTCCGGGCCGTGGACACATCGGGCAACGAAAGCGGATTCAGTCCGGGTGCAGCGTCGATGCTTCAGGAATAGGGCGCCGGGGAATCCGGAACAATTCCCGGTGATAGAGGACATCGTACAGTGTATGCCATGCTGCATGACATGTATCGATGACAAGCTTCCACGTCGCAGAAATTTCCGAATCGAATTTCAAATGAAAGCC
>Ga0272442_10006840_pt1 | contig 14871 bp, 8 predicted proteins | sample SSMForm2O_FD_200262 | JGI IMG/M metagenome (GOLD analysis project Ga0272442, IMG submission 200262) | Marine sediment archaeal communities from Little Sippewissett salt marsh, Falmouth, MA, United States - SSM-Form-2O | ecosystem: Environmental > Aquatic > Marine > Wetlands > Sediment ...
TACGATGGAGATAATCTTACTGCTAGCTCATTTACAGTTGAACTTTATAATAGAAGCAATAACCCAAGTGGTGTTTCTCCAACGCCGATTGATACTGACTATTACAGCGTTACTTATGATACAATTTTAGGTGGCGATGGTGGTTGTTTATTTATAACTCCAAATGGAACTGGAAATCGATGGGGATATAATAGCACACAAGCAATGACATGGGCTGCAAAAGGTAGAGTTTATGTTGTTTTGCATTGGGATTCAGTAGGAAATTCATCAGAGGAATGGAATGACTCATCATACTTTGAATTAACATCTGCAGGTAACACCTTCAAATGGGAACATGATGGATCTACTGGTACAGACAGTATAACAGATGGTGAATTAGGAAAAATCCCAAGCATACATAATGTCCCCGTAGACATTAGATTCCAGATAATAAGTGGTGATTTCTGGTATTGGGGAGACCTGCAAGGAAATGAGGGAACAGTTACAAGAGCTGCGGAAAATATTACTATATCTGGTAACTCATTGTTTACTGGCAAATTAGATAAATATCCAAACTTTGCTACTGGATGGTATTCAGGTGGAACTTGGACTGTACCAATTATACCAACAATGGATGTTGGTGGTGGAACAATAACAATTACCACAAAATGTTGGAATACTACAATTATTGGAAAGCTTTCAATTGGAGGAAGTCTGTATTATGACAACGGTAGTATTCTTACAGTCACACCAAATAAATTTAACATAGATGAGGAAAACAGAACCTTAGATGTTACCGTTCAGACACCATATGGAACAGATATACCTGGTGCTAACGTAACAATGTATTTCATTGATGAGGACAACTGGGATGCTGCTTCAAGCAACGTTCCAAATGGTATTGCATGGTTATATCCAATTGATGAAGTAACATCTGGAATAACACCTACTTATTCAATGGGATTCAACCGAACCCAACAGACTGCAAACCAAACTGGAGCCTCTTTAACTAAACAAGCTCCAAGAAACCTAACATTATATACAACATATGGATCAGGATCTAACAAGAAATATGGTTATGCACTAATACGAATGGACAGAAGCAATAATCTACAAATCAATCTAACAAGAACAACTATGATGGCTGGTTATCCATACCGTGACTTTTCATATGATTGTACTCTTGTAGATAGCACTGCAACACCAACAACGGCTGATAAAAGCCAGTTCTATGTCCAAATATTTGACGAAGATAATGTTGATGTAACAGCTACGTTATTTAGTAATTCTGGATATGCAGCAAGCTACTTTACGGGTGAATACAGTAGAGCTACTAGTGCATTTACAGATATTTATGCAACTAGCTGGGGTACCTATACAGTATATGCACATAACAGAACACATGATACAACTGGACGAAATGTAACTCTTGAAGTAAAAAGAGTTGATGTATCATGTGATAAAAGTCCATTTATATGGAAATACGATGATAACAAAAGTGCAACATTCACTGCAACATATAATGGAAACCCAGTAAATGGTAGCCTAAGAATAGATAACTTAACAGATATGGGCGACTGGAACATGACATTTAAGAACACATCATTTGACGGAACATCTGACTTAGATCCATCAAATGATTCCATTGAAATATCAGCCGCAACTTTAGTAAATGGAGCAGTCACAGTCCATGATATTACTGCAGACTTCTTACCAACTGGTGAATCTATTGCAAACATTACCTTCTGGTTCAAGCCAGAAAGTGATGAAGGAATAGAAGGAGCATATGCACGGTGTATTGGAACAGCACCAATTACGGTTCCAACTGTGAGATTTGATGCACCTGAAGGCCAGAGCGATGCAAAAGCAATCAAATATGTAAGAGCAGGAGCTACCACTACTGTAAGTGCATATGTAACAGGCCGTGGTAATCTATTATCTGACATATATGTTGGATTAAGTGGACAAGGAATTACTACAAATACAACTACTGGAGCTGTCGGCTCAGATCTTGGAAAAGCAACATTTGTAATTGCACCAAGCACAGCTGGTAACATTAGTGTTGATGTTGGAGAAGATGGAAGAACAGTTACAAGCCCAATAATAATTGCAACATCTTGGGAACTTGAAATTACAATAAGCCCAAGAATAGATGAATTATCTGACTTTGTTGTAACTGTTAAGAAGAAAGCAGATGATACTGGTGTTGAAGGTGCAACAGTAAAGATTAACGGAATAGGAACCGCAATAACTGATGCAAACGGTCAAGCAACATACAGTGATAGTCTTGCAGCACCAGAGGTAACAAGTGATACAACATATACAGTTACCGCTGAGAAAGATGGATATGCATCTGACTCAACAACATTTGTTGTCGTTAACATACCAAAACTAACTGTCACAATTAAATATGAGAAGGCAGCAGCTGGTGGAGCATGCCCAGAAGAAACATTTACTGTAACAGTTTCAAAAGACGATGCAACTCCAGCAGTTAACGCACAAGTAACATTCCAGACCAGCACATATTACACTGATGGAACCGGTCAAGTTACACTTACTGCTCCGGCCGAAGCTGGAAGTTATGATGTAACAGCGACCTTTGGAACAATGCTATCAGGAACAGCAACAGTAACTGTTCTAGGAAAAGACAACGAAAACTGTGCACCTGGATTTGAGCTATTGACACTAATAATAGCACTAGGTGTTGCATACATACTAATAAGACGCAGACGACGCTAAGAGGGAAAACTCCCTCTAATCTCTTTTTTTTAATTTTTCTTTTTTTTAATAAAACCTTTTTAACTTAATTTTTAATATGCTTTTTCTATTGGAGTGATCTATTACGAAAATAAGTGTAATATTTCCTACAATAAATGAAGAAAAAGGTGTAGGAATAACTATTGATTCTATAAAAAAAAATTATTTTAAAAAGAAAAAATGGGATCTAGAAATAATTATAGTAGATGGAGAATCTAAAGATAAAACCCAAGATATTGCAAAAGAAAAAGGAGCTAAAGTAATTGTTGAAAAAAGAAAAGGTTATGGAAGAGCGTATAAAACAGGTATGCCAAAAGCAACTGGAGATATAATTGTTACAGGAGATGCAGATGCAACATATCCTTTTGACAGAATTCATATTTATATAGAGCAATTAATCAATGAAAATCTTGATTTTATTACAACAGATAGATTTGCAGAGTTAAAACATGGTTCAATGTCAATAAAACATTACTTTGGAAATTTTATACTTGCTTCTGTTTTAAAGGTATTGTATTTGATAAATATCAGGGATTCACAGTCAGGCATGTGGATATTTAAAAAAGAAGCTCTTAAAAAAATCCAACCTCTTGAAGATTTTAACGATGGAATGCCTTTTTCTGAAGAATTAAAAATTGAAATGTTTTCAAATAAATCAATCAAATCTAAAGAAATCCCATCTGCACTATATGCTCGTCAAGGAGATGTAAAGCTACAAAGTTTTACAGATGGTTTTAAGAATCTTAAATATTTATTTATTAAAAGAGTAAGATAATTTTTACTTTAATGCTTCATTTTTACCACTATAAAAATCTCTCTTAGGGCTAAGAAGGTCAAATACTTCTTTTTTAATTATAGGCCTTCCCTTGGATATAAGACTAGCAATGTTTAATCCCACACCAGGTCCCATCATAAAACCCTGGCCGCACATACCGATTTCAAGGAAGAATCCATCTACTTTAGATGACTTACCAACAACTGCTATACCATCAGGAGTCATTGGATATAGTCCTCTCCAAATCCTTCTTATTGTAAGATTTTTTAACCTTGGTATTAGATCAACAAGCCTTCTAGCCATAATTGGCATAAATTCAGAAGTAGAATCTCTGTTTTCACCTGGAAATATGTTAATAGGTGTATAACAAAAGATAATTTGTCCTTCTGAGCATTGTCCAAAATAAAAATTTTCAGTTTTTCCTTCTGGGCCAGGTCTTAGGTCTACTATCAAAGGATCTAGAAATTGTGCAACAGGTGCCGTTATACCTGCTTCATGGCTATCTGGATTTACAGGTATATTGAGCCCTGCCATTTTACAGATACGCGTAGCATGGGCCCCTGCTGCATTTACAACAGATTCTGCTTTATAGTCGCCTTTTTTTGTTTTTACACCAACTACTTGAGAATTTCCTTTCATAACAAGGTCGGTTACTTCTTCGCAATACCTAAATTCAGCACCAAATTTTTTTGCTTCATTTGTAAATGATTCAGATGCAAGAAGAGGACTTACCTGGCCATCATTAGGAGAAAAAGTTCCTCCAACCAATCCATTTTTGTTTATCCCAGGTATTATCTTGCTAATTTCCTTTGAGTTATACCAGTCAATTTCAAGCCCGTGCTTTTTTTGAATTGGAAGGATTGATTTAAGAATGGATTCTTCATTGTGACGATACACGGGAAAACTATAGCCTCCCTTTTTCCATCCAATATCTGTTCCTGTTTTTTCTTTCCAATTGGAAAATATATCAAGACTCTGAAGACAAATTTGTATTTTTGCGGGATCTGAATGAGTAGCTCGGACACCTCCGATTGCTGCCTTATTTTGGCCTTGACCTGAAGAGGCAAGCTCATCGAGAACTAGCACTTTTAACCCTTCTTTTGCAAGAAAATAAGCAGTAGGAGTGCCGACTGAACCTGCACCGATTACTATTACATCGTAATTTTTATTCACTTTTTGTCCTCCTTTAAAAAGGCGTTCAGAGGAACTTCTTGAGTAAATGGGCGTTCAACAGGTGGTTTAACTTCTTTTAAATCAATTCCTAATTCTCTAAAAATCCTATAAACAAGCTCTGTACAGGTTTTTCCACCGCAAGGCCCCATTCCAACCCTTAAAGCAGCTTTAATTGCATTTACATCCCTTGTTCCAGTTTTTTTGATATAATCCTTAATTTCCTTCTTAGTTACTCTTTCACATCTGCAGACGATAATTTCATCGTCCCTTGGTTCTTTTATCTTAGAAATTTGTTTCTTTTTAGTAGGTTTTTTTAATTGAATTCCAGCAACAAAATCAACCAGTTTAAATGGAACTTCTAAAGAGACAAGTGTTCTTTTGTTTTGCCAATCAGATTTCTTCATGCTGATTACTTTGCCTTTTCCAATAACTTCTCCTTCCATACCTGTTGTAGTTACTGTTTGTCCAATTTTAATTGCTCCTTCAGGCATCTCCCAAGGCACAACAACCCTAGCAGTTTTCTTTGATTTATCATATGTTTTATCAACAAGAGTGATTGCTAAACCAGGACAGATAGAAACACACCTAGTACAACCTAGACAGTTGCCATCAAACTGAGGCCTACCCATCATAGTAGGCTCTTTAATCTTGATACTTTGAAGAACACATGCCTCAGTACAAGGGTTACAAGGTATTTCTTGAGCACATCGAATAACAGGATAAATATCCTTATTTTTAGGTAAAGGAAAAAGACCTTTAACCGGGCCGGGGCGACTACGAAGAATTCCAATTAAATCCTGCCATTCAGGAGGAATTTCAACTTCAAAACCCATATCTATAAGAATCTCTCTTGCAGCCATTCTTCCAGAAATCATTGCAGCAGAGGCTTCAGCAATTATATCTGCATCCCCTGCAGCATAAGTTTTAAGACCATATTTCTCTGCTTGCTTTCTTAATTCATCGACAGGAGACAGCCCAACGGCAATTAATAATGTGTCTGCATCAAAGGCAGCCTCAGTTCCTTTTATTGGTCTAAAATCTTTATCAATCTTAGCAATAACAACACGTTCAAGATGATTTTTACCTTCAGCTCTTAAAACAGTATGGGAGGTATAAACAGGAATCCCTAATCTTTTTATTTTATCAAGATGAACCTTGTATCCACCAACGTAAGGCAAGGCTTCAACTATTCCTATTACGTCAATTCCTGCCTGTAGTGCATGATATGCACCAATAAGCCCTACATTTCCACCGCCTACAATGAAAAGCTTATCAGTAGGTTTAATTAAATCTCTATTTACAAGTGTTTGAAATGCTCCTGCCCCATAAACCCCTGGTAAATCACAGCCAGGGAAAGTAAGCGTTTTTTCTCTTGCTCCAGTAGTAATTAGAAGTCTTTTAGGTTTTACTAAAACATATTGACCATTTTTTACAATTCCAACAAGGCCATCTAAAAAAACTCCTGCAACAGGTGAGTTTATCCATGAATCTATTGATTTATCTTCATTGATTTCAGAAGCAAGGTAATATCCAATATCCATACCTCGACTTCCAGCATAGCAGTCTCTAATTGATCCAAAGAAATTATGTGTTTGAAGGCTTAATTTTCCACCTAATTCTTGTTTATCATCACATATTATACATTTAACATCCATTTTAGCTAATTCTAATGCTGCAGACATACCTGCAGGCCCGCCACCAATAATTAAAACGGGAATCTTAATAACTGGTGTTTTTCCACCTTTTTTTACGATTTCATCGTCCTCAAGAAGCTTTGGAAGTCCATCTAAAGATCTGACATCCATTCCTTCTTTTACAGGTGTGATACATGATTTAACTGGAATTCCATCTGCAATAACCAGACATTGAGCACATTGTCCGTTTGCACAAAACATACCTTGAGCGGATCCATCCTTCTTATGTTTACCAAAAATATGAATATTATTTGCAAAGAGAGCAGAAGATATCATTTCCCCTTTCTTTGCTTTAAGTTTATCTCCATTAAATTTGAAATTAACATATTCTGGGAATTTTTCAATGGATAGAATTGGATGTTTTTTAATCCTTGATTCTACCATTGAATATCACCTGTCAAAGATGATAGAAGGATTCTATAAATATCAGAAATATCACAATCAACAGCACGCCATGAACCTTGTCGAGAACACATCAATAGATGCGATTCGCAATAAGGAGAAGTGCAGATAATAGTATCAGCACCTTTTTTTACTGCTTCTTTCATTAGATTAATTGCTTCTTTTTTAGATTCGCCATCAATTGTTTCAAAATTTTTATGGCCACATTTTCCTTTTAATTCAACTATTTTTATCCCGGGTATTAAACTTAGAAGTTGTTTAGTCGGTTTGTAGAATGGATCATCATCCATCTTACAAGCTTTATGAATTGCAATAGTTCTTTTAATTTTATTTAAATTCTTATTTGTTTTTACACATTTTATTAATTCTTCGACAAGAGATACGATTCTATATTCATTGTCTTTTGAAAAGGTTGCAAAAGCTTCAGGAGTTCCTATGATCATCTTTTTTGGTTTTACTTTGTTATAGGATGCTGAATTTCTATTTTTTATTCTTTTCACAATTTTGTTCATTCCATCAATATTAAGTTTTAGTAATCCTGTTGATGGACAGGAAAACCCTTCAATTTTACCCACTTTAATTTTTAATTTATTTAATAATTCGAAGATTGCTAAGCGAGTTTGCCCTAAATCATATAACTTATGTGCTCCTCCCATTAAATGTAACATTGGCAAGCATCCCTCAAAATAGACGTTACCCCCAGGTTTTACAGGCAAAATTGGGGTAAAGTCGTCAACTTGCTTTTTATCCGGATTTGCACCGATCATCCTTAGTATTGTTATTGCTTCTCCAAATGGACTTTCAATTATTTTTGGAATAGGAGTTGAAAGCTTTCCGAGGTCTTTTTTATCAAGTTCTTTAGAAAATTCTTTCAAAAGCTTTAAAGGATTTTTATCCTTAGGCAGCTCAATATATTTTATTCTATCTGTTGAAATTCCAATTGATTTCAAAATTTTCCATGTATTTATAAGTATTAAATCTGGATGTTCTTCCCAAGGTAGGTAATGTGAACCAGTAGCTTTATCTGGTTTAATAACAAGCAATCCTCTTCCTGATCGAGCCAAAGCTCTTATAAGAAACATAGGTGACGGTTTTCTTGCAGACATAAGTTCTACAATTCCAGGATAAGAATCAAAAACTGGTTGTATTGTACTCCAGAAACTCATCAAAGCTTTTACTCCTTCATAAGGAGTTGTTTTTCTTTCTAACCTTAATAAGATCTCGTTATCAGTCATATAACCTTGGCTTATAGCACCAGATGGGCATTCAGAGACACAAGCACTACATGACGCACAAGCATCATGAATAACATGTGATACTGTTCTTTGATCTTTTGTAAAAACATTTTTTATTGCCCGATATGCACAAACCTCTTCGCATCTTCCACAGCCAATACAAAGACTACTATCAACTTTTGATGTAAGGCTATTTAACTTAACTAATTTTTTTGTTCCGTCAGAAGATAATGTATAACTCTTGGGTCCTTCTTCTGATATTTCTAAGGATAATTCTAAAGGAGCCTTAACTAAAACTTTTGTATCTTGTATCTCTGCTACTAATTGTTTGTTTTTACAATTCGGTAAGCAAACTGGACAAGCATAACATGGTCCACAAGAAAAACACCTAGAAGCCTCTTCAATAGCTTGAAAACCTGTAATTGAGTCTTCTACTTCTTCGAAATTGGTAATCCGCGTCTTCTTATAGCTTCTTTTTGGTTTATATTTACTTTGGCTAACGATTGGTGATCCTAAATAAATTTGAAGTGCTTTTACAATTTCTTTAGATTTTGGTAAACTATGTCGCAAATAACTTGCTATTCCTCTTGCAGCTTCATGACCTCTACCAATTGCTTCAACAACTGATGAGGGTCCCATTTCTACATCACCAGCTGCGAATATGCCTTCAATTATTGTACTGCCATCTTTTTTGACTTCAATAATTCCTTTTTTTGTTGTAACTTTCACTCCATGAACTGGTCCAATATCAGGCATTGCACCTGTTGCAGGGATAATTATGTCTGCCTTTATTGTAAATTCACTTTTATTAATGGGAACTGGTCTTCTCCTACCTGATTTATCAGCTTCTCCAAGTTTAGCTTTTAAAAACTCAATTTGTGTTACTTTTCCATCCTTACTAATAATTTTTTTTGGAATTGCCAACGTTAAAAATTCAACTTTTTCATCTTTAGCTGCTTCAATTTCTTCTTTTTCTGCTGGCATTTCTTTAATACTACGTCTATATGCAATTATTACTTTATTGGCCCCCAGCCTAATTGCAGATCTTGCAGCGTCAAATGCTGTTGATCCTCCACCAATAACTATTACCTTCCCAGATAATTTAATTTGTTTACCTTCGTTAATTTTTCTTAAAAAATCTAACGCATCTATTACACCTTTAGCTTTTTCACCAGGTATTCCCATAGGAAAAGATTTGGGTGCTCCTCCTGCGATTAATACTGCTGAATAACCATTTTTTAATAAAGAGGAGGGGTCTTTTATTTTTTGTTTTGTCTTGATTTTTATGCCCAGATTTTTTATCCAATCAATCTCCCTTTTTAAGATCCTATCTGGCAATCTATATGGAGGGATACCATATCGTAGCATACCTCCTGGCTCTTTTGATGCTTCATAAACTGTTACAGGAAAGCCTGAATTGATTAAATCAACAGCTGCAGTAAGTCCAGCAGGACCTGCACCAATTATTGCAACTTTTTCTTTATGAATAATCTTACAGGGCTCAACAGATATGGGTCTTCTAGCAAGCTCATAATCAGATGCATATCTCTTTAGTACTCTGATAGAAATTGAATCGCCGTTTTCTGCAAGCTCACATGTATCTTCACATGGACGAGTACATATTCTTCCGCATACTGCTGGAAAAGGATTGGCTTCTCTTATTACTTCAATAGCTTCTTCAAATTTCCTATTTGCAATCAGATTTACATAAGCTTTTACATTTACACCTGCAGGGCATGCTTCTTGGCATTCTGGTAAACCTTTTGCTTCAATTTTATATTCTTTTCCATCAGATTTTAAGACACCACTACTTCCCTCTAAAAGAGACTCTGCATCATTCTTTTGTGTCTTATTTTTTTCTGATTTCAGAAGTACTCCCCACAGCTGAATATAGCCTTTGTTTAAAAATTATTATGTTTATTACTGAGGATATTTATTTAATCTGGACATCTTTAATTGAATGATGTCTACTGGCAAGATTTCTAATAATTTCGATATTTCTTCCGCCCTTGCCGATTATTTTGGATTTATCACTAATATCAACTTCTACTTTTGCTATTACTTCTTCATCCCCTTCTAAAGTTATATTTTTAATCTTATAGGGTTTAAACAGATTAGTAATAAATCTTTCTTTATCATCATCAAACTCAACAAATTTTATTGTTTTTTTGAAGAGATTTCTGAGTCTTTCTAGATTCTTTGCTTTTATTCCAATTGCTGCACCGAGTTGTCCTTTTTGAACAATAAAAATTATTCTGTCATCAAGACTTAAGCAATCCATAATATGGGTTTTTGTAATGTTACTTGCCATATTGATATACTGCATAATTTCCTTAGAGATCATTATGTCTGTCATAAAAAATTACCCTTTTTTTACAAGATTTAAGATATTTGATCCGCCATCATCTAACACTGCAAAAACTGATACTGCAAACGATTTGCCACAGGTATATCCAAGATCAATTGAGTTAGAACTATGGGAATATATTGATACTTTTTTTTTCTTAGCAAGCTCTCCTAGTTCATTTACAAATGGATAATTCTTAGACATTACTACCAGCTTTGCAGATCCATTGTTTATTGCGGCTTTTGTTTCCTTTGTTCCTATTTTTACTTTGCCTTTTTTAACTGTTGTTTTTAAAACTTTATCTACATCAACCATTCTACTTACCCTTCTTTTTTTGTCGTTTCATAACAAGTTCGACTGCACCAGTTCCTAGGTTCACTGGTTGTCCTACTATAATGTTTTCTGCAACACCACCAAGTTTATCTGTTTCACCACGCCTGCTTGCTTGAAGCAGATGACTAACTGTAATTTCAAAAGCTGCTCTCGATAAAACTGATTCTTTTTCTTTGCTTACACCATGACGGCCGATGGCTTTAATTGTTCCATCTGCAGTCATTACATCTGCAACAATCATAATGTGTCTTAAATCCACATTTAAACCTTGTTCCATAAGTGTATTATACGCCTCTTGAATAATCATGTTTCTTGCAGCTTCTATACCAAGAACTCTACCTACTGCTTGTATATCATTTGTTGTTGTTCTATATGGATCTACTCCTTCTATTTCAAGGACTTTTTCCAAATTACTACCCTCACTATAAATAACATAACCTTCGTTAGGTTCATTTCGTATAATAATACGTTTTATCCCATCAATTCCTTTTACTTTTAAATCCTTAAGAGTTTCATTTACATCTAATAATTTCTTATAACTTGGATCATCCAAGGATACCTTAATGCTATCTTTTTCAATTTTAGCATCTATTCCTCTTATTTTTTTGACAATTTCAGCGATTTCTTCAATTGTAATATTTTTGTTTTTTAATGTTTTAACATTTGGCTTGATAAAAATTATTAGATTTGTAAGATCTGTTTCAATATCTGCAACAGTATTTAATCTGGTTATTTCAATTTGGTTAGCAACTTCCTTTGCAAGTTCAGAATTTAACTTGTATTCATCACGTAGATAGATATTCATCATAGGTGTTGAAGGAATTGACCTTGCATCAACGATTTCAATTAAACGGGGAAGACCAAGTGTAACGTTAATTTCTGCAACTCCTGCGTAGTGGAAAGTCCTCATCGTCATCTGTGTTCCAGGTTCACCAATGCTTTGTGCACCAACAATTCCACAGGCTTCAGATGGGTCAATTTGGTTTCTGCAATATTCTTGTAAGGCTTTAGATAAAATATCCTTTAATTTTGATTCAAGTTTTTTATCATTAACCACTTGTAAAATAATTTCATCAATAACGGATTTGGGAAGAAATTGATCTTTTAATATCTTAAAAATTTCTGTTCTAATTTTTTTATGTTCCGCAGGTTCCTGAGGTTCTTTTGGAGGTTCTACTATTTTTGTTACTTCGGTTTTTTCCTCTTTTTTCTCTCCTTTAGGTTTTTTTGTTTTTTTGACTTCTTCAATAATCTTTTCTTCTTTTGCCTTTTTTTCTTTTTTAGGTTTTGCTTTAACTGTTTTTACCTTTTTTTCTTTTACTTGTTTTTTAGGGCCTGTTGTCTTTTTTGATGGGGATTTTTTTACAACTTTTTTTTCTACCTTTTTTATTGGTTTTTTAACCTTTTTTTCTTCTTTTTTTGCTTTTGTTTCAGTTTTTTTGGCCATTAAATCCCCTCTTTAATATCAGTAATAATTCTCTCGATATCAACTGGATTTCCATTAAGGCTCCTTGCAGGATCAACCCCATCTTCGCCATAAATAAATTGTATAATTTGACCACCAGAGTGTCTTACAGTTCCGTCATTTTCAACTTTTACATCTTCTAATGCATTAATGAGCCGTCTCTGCATATAACCAGATCTAGATGTTCTTACTGCTGTGTCGACAAGACCTTCTCTACCACCCATTGAATGGAAGAAATACTCAGTTGGTGAAAGACCTGTTTTATAACATGATGCCACAAATCCTTTTGCTTTTGCACCAAGGTCATGTTTTTTGAAATGTGGTAAAGTTCTATATTGATATCCTCTGTGAATTCTTTCTCCTCTAACTGCCTGTTGCCCTACACAACCTGACATCTGAGAAAGGTTAAGCATTGATCCACGGGCACCTGATTTTGCCATAATAACTGCACTATTGTTTAATCCAAGGTGTCTACCTGCAATTTCTCCGGCCATATCTCTTGCTCTACCAGTAACTCTCATAATTTCCATTTCAAGGGTTTCTTCAATACTTCTACCAGGAAGTGACTCGAGTTCCTCGTTTTCATAAGCCTTTACAAGTCCTCGTATCTTTTTCATTGCTTTTTCTAAACCTTCGTTTATTTGTCTTTTAGCCTCGTCAGGTATATCTTCATCATCAATGCTTGTAGTAAAACCAAATAACGTAATTGATTTTGCACCTAACCTTGTTACATTATCAATAAATTTTCTCCCTGCATCCATTCCATGATCTCGAATAATTCTATCAATTATTCTTCCCTTAAATGCACCAATGCTATTTTCATCGATTGTTCCCTGTTTTAAAACACCGTTTTTAATTATAACATGAGCATCATATGGACAGTTTGGAGCAGTACATGTCTCACAGTTCAAGCAAGTTTTTGCTCTATATTCTAAATTAAGGTCATCTGGAAGAAGAGCACTGAATATGTCTTTACCTGTAACATATCTTTTTCCGTTTTCTTCGATTACTCTTGGAAGTTGTCCTTCATATTTAACAGATGCAAGAATATGTGAGGCATCATCGATTGGTATTTTTTTATCATTATGTGTTAATAAGAATGCACCTGAAATATGATCATGAATTCCTCCAATTATTACACCGCCAAATCTTGGTGATAAAATATTTTCTTGAACTTTCATTAGAATTTCTGCTTCGGCTTGCGCCTCTTCACCTTGCAACAGATGAAGGTTCATTTCATCTCCGTCAAAATCAGCGTTATATGGTGGACAGACACTTAGGTTAAATCTAAAAGTTTTATGGGGAACTACTTTTACACGGTGAGCCATCATTGACATACGATGTAGTGATGGTTGCCGGTTAAAAAGAGCTAGATCCCCGTTCATAAGTTGCCTTTCAATAATTGTCCCCATCTCTAATTTTTCTGCTACTTCTTCTGAATTTTTTTCTGTAATCTTTATTCTCTGCTTCATTCCTTCTGTTTCTCTTATAACATAGTTAACACTTGGTTTATAATCATCTGGATTATCTGATATTGAAGCAGATTTTTGTTTTATTAGTTGTTTACACCAGTCTATATTATATGATGTAACCTTTACTGGAACTGTAAGTTCTCTAGCAATACTGATAGGAACACCTATTTCATTAATACTTAAATTTGGATCAGGTGAAATTACAGTTCGTGCAGAAAAATTAACACGCTTACCTGAAAGATTGCTTCTAAATCTCCCTTCCTTTCCTTTTAAACGCTGTGCAAGGGTTTTTAGAGGCCTTCCTGAACGATGACGTGCAGGAGGAATGCCTGATGTTTGATTATCTAAATAAGTTGTAATATGATACTGTAAAAGCTCCCATAAATCCTCAACAATAAGCTGTGGTGCACCTGCATCTCTGTTTTCTTGTAATCTTTGATTGATTCGAATGACATCAACAAGTTTGTGGGTCAGGTCATCTTCTGATCTTTCACCAGATTCAAGTGTAACAGAAGGCCTAACAGTTACTGGTGGAACTGGTAAAACAGTAAGAACCATCCATTCTGGTCTTGCTGATTTTTTATCAATGTCGAGGAGTGGCAAATCTTCATCTCTTATTTTTTCTAACCATTCTCTTACTTCAGATGGAGTTAATTTTTTTCCGTTTTCTCTGATAGATGTTGGTTTGTCGAGCTCGATTTTACCTACTTCTCTTCCGCAATGTGGACATTTTTCTGATTTTACGCATTCTTTAACGATTTGTTTTAATTGATATGTTGTATCCCGCCCTTCAGATTCATATTTTTTTAATTCCTGTAAATGTTCTTCTCTTTGTTTATCTGTAAGTAAAAGACGTCCACACTCTCTACAGGTAGACCTTAGGCAATCTCTAATGCTTTTTACAAGACCAACGTGAATAACTGGCATTGCAAGATCAATATGGCCAAAGTGTCCTGGGCATTTGTCTTTTCCGACCCTTAAGCCACATGTTTTACATCTTAGACCTGGCTCTACAACCCCTAATCTGGGATCCATAAGGCCCATTGCAATTGGAAATCCATCATCATCATAGGTATCTGCAGTAATAACCTTGGTTGCACTCATCTTTCTAATTTCATTAGGTGAAAGTAGTGAAAAAGAAATGCTTCCGATTTTTTTAGTTATACTTCTAGATCGCTCCATTTTTTTCACCTCACACCAAAGACTCCAATCTTATTCTTGGCGCAATTACCAAGGATT
>Ga0272442_10006842_pt1 | contig 14861 bp, 13 predicted proteins | sample SSMForm2O_FD_200262 | JGI IMG/M metagenome (GOLD analysis project Ga0272442, IMG submission 200262) | Marine sediment archaeal communities from Little Sippewissett salt marsh, Falmouth, MA, United States - SSM-Form-2O | ecosystem: Environmental > Aquatic > Marine > Wetlands > Sediment ...
AATAGAGTGTATCAAGGCCCCCCCCGCACTGCATTACGGCAGAGAGTGTGTTGACCCTCGAGAGAACGCCCTCCTCGCCGACTATCTGTCCGCCAAGAATCCTTTTTTCTGCATTGAATATCAGTTTTATCGTTAGCGGTTTGCCTCCCGGATAGTACTCTGGAAGCGTGCTTCCCCTGAATCTCGCGCTTAGAACATCGAAACCAGCCTTCCTGGCATTGCCACTCGTCAGGCCGACCGAGGCGACCTGGAGACCGCCCAGGTGTGTAATGGCCGTATTTAAAACTGGCGGCATCTTTGACTCTTCCCCGGCAAGGTTGTCAGCGACCACCCTGGCCTGCCTTACAGCGGTGGACCCTAGCTGGCTCAAGGTGGGTTCGCCCGTTATGGCGCCCATTGCCTCAGTGCAGTCCCCGCAGGAATAGATGTCTGGGTCTGACGTTCGCATCATCGGATCAACGATTATGCCTTGATTTACATCAAGCCCGGCCTCCGATGCAAGCCTCGTCTCTGCCCTGACCCCGCTTGCTATCACACAAATGTCGGCTTCCAGCACATCGTCGCCTGCCATGACCCTGACGCCTGAATGGTCCTCCCCCATATGTGTCACCATAGTGTCAAGCATCATCTCGATGCCAGTCGAAGCAAGGTGATTTATCACTGTCTTGGCAATGTCGTCATCCACCATGAAATGCATAATGGTGGGGAGTAGCTCCACTATGGTGACACCAACGCCCCTCTTGTTCAATGCGTCGGCGACCTCAAGCCCAACAAGCCCCGCCCCGATGACAATGGCCCGCTTTGAGCCCTTTGCCTTTTTGTCCATCTCTATCGCCTCGGGCATGTACTTGAAAAGAAATGTCCTATTGCCAAGCTCGATATTCTCAAGGCCGTTTATGGGTGGCTTGAGGGCGTAGCTGCCAGTGGCGATCACCAACTTGTCATAAGCAATCGAGCTCCCACCAAAGGTGACATTCTTGTTTTTCCTGTCGATGGAATCGACATGCGTATTGAGCATTAGCTCCATCTTTCCAAAATCCCTGTAAAAAGACTCTTCATATACTATTATGTCCTCAAAGGACCCAATATCCCTTGAGACCACAAAAGGGAGCGCGCAACACGAGTATTGCGGAAAAGGCCCACTTTCCAATAACAATATCCTTGCGTTACGCAACCTTTTCCTTGTTTCCAGGGCTGCTGTAGCGCCCGCGGCCCCGCCACCGATGAAGACAATGGTACGATCATTCATGCCTCAATACCCCCATTATGCCATTGTACCTAATGTAAGCGAGAAGATATATCAAACCTACTGCCAGGTAAACCGCCACAGTGACGTACCTGTCGCCCAGGACCCCAAAGTATTGCTCAAACAGTATTAGTGGAATGATGGTAAGCACATTATGGACCCTTGGCAACTTTTTTGGTCTTATATATAGAAAAATCATTACAAAGGCAACGAACATGCTGGAACCCGTGGCCATTGCGGCCCCGTTCATGGAATAATCTGGTATCAGGAGAAAACATAGGGCGATGTCGAGTATGGCGCACAATGAAAGGACCAGCATTGGAACCTTTGGCCTCCCCAAGCCTTGCAGGGATGATGACAAGAGGTAGTACATTGAATAAAAGAACATCCCGAATGAAAGTATCCTCAGGGATGAAGTGGCGTCGACAGAGTTGAACATCACGAACAGTATCTCCCTTGAGAATGCGAATATCAGCAATGCAAATGGGAGCGACACTGTAAAACCCACATCAAAGGCCTTGTTGAATGTCCTCTCAACCTCCTCGTGAGCGTTCGTCGCCTTCAGTGAGGATAGCTTTGGCAGCAGCATCGTGGAAAGGGCTATGGAGAATGCAGGGACCAGCCTGGCAGTCGGCGTGACCAGACCATATAGCGATGTCTCGGTCGTTGTATAGTACCTTCCAAGTACGACGATGTCAACCTGAAAGATCGTCACTATGGCGATAGACGTGACAAGGACTGGTATCGAGTATCTTAACATCTCCCGTCCCCTGGCCATGTCCAGGCCCCAACCCTTCATCTTCTTGATGTAAGGCATGAAAAGGTAAATGGAGCCGATAATGTATGCCAGCATGAACGAGAAGACCACCCCATCTACACTGAATGAGTAACCTAGAACGTATGACAGCGCCAGTGTCGATGTCTGAACTATAAAAAGCGAATATGCTGCATTCCTGGCTTTTTGGCGCCCAAAGTATATGCCTGTGAATATGGAGAAAATGACACCGAACGGCACCATGAGGAACATTACGCGCAAGGGCCCAACTATGGAGTCACCAAAGTCATCTGAAAGAAACGAGGCAAAGCTGGGCGATATGAGATACCCAAAGGCAAATATCATGATGCCTATGAAAATGAACAGGAATGGATAGAGGTCCCTGAACTCACCCCTTGTCTCGTCCTCTGACACGTGTTTTGAGACGGATGGGCTAATGGCGTAAGAAGTGATCGTAAGGATAAGGTTTTGCACTGGGAGTATTACTGCAAGTTCCCCAAAACCCGTTGTACCAAGAACTGCCCTGAGCACTATCCTAAGCAAAAAGTTCAGGACGCGGTTAATGGAATTGACCACAAATAGGTAAGTTGACTTCCTGTACATTCCAAAAATAAGAAGTAAAGGAGATTTAAAATAGTATGTGTCAACCCCTGAATCTAGGCCTCTTTGATACCAAAAACGGCAGAGGGAGCCCCCTGTAGGGCAATCCTGAGGTGATCGAAGCTATTTTTTCCCCAAGCTCATCCACGCTTACCTTGATCTGTTCGCCTGATGCGCGGTCCCTTACTGCAAGCTCGCCGGTCTCGATCTCTTTTTCGCCTATGACTATGATATAGGGAATCCACTCCTTCTCGGCCTCCCTTATCCTCTTCCCAAGGCTCTCGGAACGGTCGTCAATGTCGACCCTGGCACCTCCAAGCTTGTTTGATATCTCAATGCAGTGGGGCATCATATCCTCGTTGATTGGCAGAAGCCTCACCTGTGTTGGTGATAGCCACAACGGGAGCATGGGTTTCTTGCCCTTCATAGAGTCCATGTACGCCTGCTCCAAAAGCGCATACACATTCCTCTCAATGGCACCGGGAATGCTGGCGTGCAACATCAAAGGGTGTATGGACTTCCCGCTCTCATCAACATAAGATATGTCAAATCTCTCTGTGTTCTCTATGTCTATCTGAACGGTCGAGAGCGCAGATGCCTTCTTGATGGCATCGACAAAGTTGAACTCAAACTTCATGACATAGTAGAATGGCCTCTCATCCCACATCTCCAATAGTACTGGGCGGCCAAGCTCCTTTACCAGCTGTTTTGCAAAATCCTCGTTCTCCTCATAGAATTCCCTGACAAATCGTATGCCTGCCTCAAAGTTCACGTCAAGCCCCTTCATCCAGGTGATCGACTGCCTGTATTGATTCAGGAACTCCTCCTTCGCGCCGTCCATGTCCTTCACGAGGGTGTGCATATCGGGCATCGTGAAGGCCCTAAGCCTCCTGAGTCCCGAAAGCTCCCCCTTTTGCTCCCTTCTGAAACTGAAGTGCGTGAGCTCGTACAGGCGCAAAGGAAGATTCCTGTATGATATTGTCATGTCGTGCTTGATAAGGTACTGCCCAAAGCAAGCAGCAAATCTCAGGAAATACTTGTTGTCCCCGGATATCACGGTATATTGCCTTGCAGGGAATCTGTGAAGGTACCTGGACAGCTTTGGGTGATTAAAGTCATACATAATGGGGGTCTCAACCTCCATGCCCCCATATTGCTGTATTAGATCTGAAACCCTCTGCTCAAGCAACCTCTTTATCATGGCCCCTTTGGGGTACCACCTAAGATTTCCAGAATCGCTGCCAGGTTCGTAGTCCACAAGCTCGAGCTTCTTCATTATCTCAACATGCGGAGGGTCCCTGTCTGCGGTCCTTGAACCTGAGACCTCGTAGTCCACGAACTTCTTGAGATTTTCATGGCCCTTGAAGTTGAAGTCCTCAACGGGGGACAATTCACCATCGGGCGTGAGAATGTACCAATATGACCTCACCCTCTCTTCAGACTTCAAAGCCTCGGAGATGACCTCATTTTTTTCATCAGGGGATATGTGTATCTCCCTAGACAGCTCTGAGAGCGGATGTCCTTTGCATGAGACGCTGAATGCCTTGTAATAACCAAAGGGCGAGCGCTTGACATTGAAGTCCTTTGAGAGATTTTTCTCAAAAAGTGGGAAAAAATCTCTTGCGAACTCCGGGTCGGAAGGGTCAGACGTCAAGTGGACATATGGGTATATGAAGATTGATCCCACGCCAATCTGCCCTGCGATCTCCCTTACTGCATTGGAGGCCTCATCCACCAGCGCGTCCATATTGGCCATGTCCTCCTTTTCCACGCTAGTAAATACAGTAAGGCACTCCTCCATCTCATTCTTTTTCAAACTATCATCTATATCTTCAGCAAATTTGGTTTTTTTTGTAACCTCATACTTAATGAAATCCGAATGAAGCGCTAGTATTCTCATTTTAATCCCTTAATAATAAAACCATCTGGAACATTTAAAAACATTTCTTGAGGTCCTGATTATCTCACAGATATGAACATAAATATTAATAATCAGAATAATTAATTTGAACTCATCACTGGCCGAAATAAGCTGATCATCATGAAACTCATACAACCTGATTTCTTTACCCTTTGTATAGGGGGCGGGAACTTTGGAACAAAGGCCGCAATACAGTCACGAGACATGGGTGCGGTCACACTTGCAATAGATCCGGATCCCAAGTCCAAGATCTGCTCAAGTGCGGACGTGCTGCTTACTGACCCTGAACAGGTGGAATATGGGCTCAATGGCAAGATACAGGTCCTCAATGGGGACGGTTGTAAACTTTTCAGGGAGATCTTCTCATTACGGGAACCAGACATTGTGGTGCCTGCGGCGCCAGGACACCTGATCGCTAAGGTTGCAAAAAACATACTTTACGAAAAAGGGATGGCCGCAGAACCGTTTGAAGAAGCCTATAGCCTGTTGATAAAAAGGCTCGACCCTGGCTTGGTGCAGATCGAGGACAGGGAAAACGCTGTCGTGGTCACGAGTTACATGGACGAAGGGAAGATGTGCATTGAAAATTGCAATCAACCAAAGGTCTGTCCCGTCACAAAAAAGGTGAAGGAACTGCCAATGCATAAGCTTCTATGGAAATCCATGGAAGGGCTTAGTGATAATAGAATTGTCCTTCATAGCCTACTGTTGAACGATATTGGTGGTGTTGGAGGCATAATTGGCAAGGATATTAGTCATATGTTGCAAATTTTGGATGAAGTGGAGCCAAATACCACGATATCTGTCGCAACATCATGTTCATGCCATGGAATAACCAATCTACTTAAACTATATTCAGAAAAACATAATAAAAGTGTATGATATTTCTAAATTTAAATGATTTTAAAATTAGAGGTATTTTAACATAATTTAAAATCAAATATCATTATATGAATATTAATTAACAAAAAACCTGAAAAAATATGAAAAAAATTTCTATATTATATATATTTAACATACTATATACCCTTATTCTATATTTTAGAACCCTATACAATGGAAAAATTATGTCAAATAAAATGGTTCAAATCCTATAAAATTAAAAAAAACCGAAAGATATTTATATGCACAATTGACATCCTGAACGTAAAAATGAGGAATCCAGAAACCACTCTGGAATTCTATTTTTTCTTAAATAGTAAAGAGATATTTTAACAAAAGGTGGAGGAACGTAAATGTTAGACTTAGAGTCTTTGATATCCATTTTAGAAGCTTGTAAGAAGAACAAGATTGCAGAATTGGTTGTAAAGAAAGACGCAGTAGAAGTGAGAACAGTGGCACCAGCAAGTGGTGCAATGGCGCCAGCAGCAGCAATGGTGCAACCACAGATATCACTCCCTGTTGAAGATAATGAAGAAGTTGCTGAGCCCGCAGCTGCCACAGAAGCAGCGCCTGCAGTTTCATCGACTGGAATAGAACTAACTGCCCCAACGCCTGGAGTAGCTTATGTATATCCAGGAACAACTATTGACAAAGAACCATTGCCAAAGGAAGGCGACGTTGTTGAGGCAGGCCAGGTCATAGCGCTTGTCGAAGCAATGAAGATGTTCAATGAAGTTACAGCACCACGTAAGGCAAAAATTTCCAAGATTTTGGTTGAAAACGAAAACCTAGTCAAAATTGGGGATTCACTAGCAATACTCGAGCCACTCTAAGGCGAGTCGTCAAAGGACGTGACGATATGGAAAATGAAAATTTCGTTGATAATATCTTCTTCTCCAAGGGCATGAAACGTGCCAAGGCGGTCGATATGAGGATCGATGACGCCAAGAAAGGATGGGACAAGAGAGGGGAAGATACAGCGGAAAGAATGCGTCAAGCAAAACAATTCGTCAAGTCTGGAACCAAGGTAGTTGATGCAAAGGACTGTATCGCGCTCCTCGAGGCCGTTATGAGGCCTGGGGACAAAGTAAACATCGAAGGTGACAATCAAAAGCAGGCAAATTTCCTTGCACATTGCCTCACCAAAGTAGATACGTCAAAAATCAACAATCTTCATATGGTGCAATCATCTCTTGCACTGCCCGAACATCTTGATGTATTCAAGAAGGGCATAGCTTCCAAACTTGACTTCTGTTACTCTGGCCCAGTGGCCACAGAACTTGCTGACATGGTCGCTAAAGGAAAAATAAATATTGGTGCTATCCACACATATATCGAACTTTTTTCCCGTACTTACCTCGACCTGCAACCTAAGGTATGCCTTATCGCGGCGAACGAGGCCGATAAATACGGAAACCTTTACACAGGTTTCAACACAGAGGAAACCTTTTCGATCGCAGAGGCAACAAAGTTCAGGAAAGGCATTGTCATAGTACAGGTCAACAAGATAGTGAACAAAGTATCGCGTGTAGACATACCCGGTGACTGGGTAGACTTCGTGATTGAAACAGAAGAGCCATTTTATGTTGAGCCGCTATTCACCCGTGATCCTGCACACATAACAGAATCACAGATATTTATTGCAATGCTCTCCCTTGTGGGGATTTACAATAGGTATGAGATAAAGACACTCAACCATGGTATAGGTTTCAACACCGCAGCATGCGAGCTTCTCTTGCCAACCTTTGGTGAAGAGATGGGTTACAAGGGTAAAATATGCACCCATTGGGCACTAAACCCACACCCAACCATGATACCAGCGATAGAGTCTGGATGGGTAGAGACCATAATGCCTTTCGGCAGTGAGGTTGGAATGGAGAACTACATCATGTCTAGGCCGGACATATTCCCGATCGGACCTGATGGCACCATGAGATCTAACAGGGTCATGGCACAGGCAGCAGGCCATTACGCAATCGATGCATTCTTTGGATCGACATTGCAGATTGACCAATATGGGAACAGCGCCGCTGCCACAGTTGGTAGGATACCCGGATTTGGCGGTGCGCCGAACATGGCCTGTAATGCCCCAGGAAGAAAGCATCCATCAAAAGGTTGGTTGATGGCTTCCAAGGAAGACGGCATGAGAAAAGACCTTATTGGACCCATTGACAGGGGAAGAAAGCTTGTCATCCAGATGGTAGAGACATTCGGTGAGGGTATGGCCCCGGTGTTTGTCAAGAAACTCGATGCTTTCGAGCTTCAGAAACAGGCTCACTTCGACATACCGCCGATAATGACCTATGGTGACAATATCACACACATAGTGACGGAAGAAGGTATTGCCTACATCCACAAGTGTAAGACACTTAAAGACAGGATGGATGCCATCAAGGCAGTTGCCGGATACACAGAACTTGGACTTGAAGTTAATGACTCTGCAACGAACAAACTCAGGAAAGATGGGATCGTAGCATTGCCAGAAGACCTCAATGTGTCATTTAATGATGCCCGAAGATCAAAACTTGCTGCAAAGAGCATGAGTGATCTTGTAAAATGGTCTGGGGGACTATATGAACCTCCAGTAAGATTTAGAAATTGGTAAGGAGGAATAGCATGTTCAAGAAAGTCCTTATTGCAAATAGAGGCGAAATCGCCGTAAGAATAATCAGGGCATGTAAGGAGCTTGGTATCGAGACAGTCGCAGTTTACTCCGATGCCGACAAGGATGCCTTTCATGTACAATTAGCCGATGAAGCAGTCAACATTGGCCCAGCACCAGCGATTAAGAGTTATCTGAATATGATGAACATCATAAACGCTGCAATCGTGACAGGTGCTGAGGGAATCCACCCAGGATACGGATTCCTAGCCGAGAACGCACGCTTCTCAAAACTATGTCGCGCGAACGACATCAAGTTCATCGGCCCGTCCCCTGAGTCTATCAATCTCATGGGAGACAAAGCTACCGCAAAGAAGACTATGAAAGCAGGGAACGTACCTGTTACACCCGGTTCAGAGGGAATCATCTACAACTATGAGGAAGCCAAGGCGCTTACCGACAAGATAGGATTCCCAATCATATGCAAAGCCACCGCAGGTGGTGGCGGAAAGGGTATGAGAATGGTCAAGTCGCCAAATGAGCTTCAGTCCGCACTGAGGTCATGCCAAGCAGAGGCACAGGCAGGCTTCGGGAACCCTGATGTGTACATAGAGAGATACATCGAGGTTGCCAGGCACGTTGAGATCCAGATCATAGCTGACCAGTACGGGAACGCCGTATACCTTGGTGAGCGTGACTGCTCCATCCAGAGGAGACACCAGAAACTTGTCGAGGAAGGTCCATCACCAGCTGTTTCCCCAGAAACGAGGAAAAAGATGGGAGAGGCCGCAGTACGTGCAGCATTGGCAGCAAAGTACGAAGGCGCTGGAACAGTCGAGTTCCTCTACGAAGATGAGCGTGATGAGTTCTACTTCATGGAAATGAACACCAGGGTGCAAGTAGAGCACTGTGTCACAGAGATGACATCAATGGTGGACATTGTGAAAGTTGGAATAGCGGTCGCAGCAGGGGAAAAGCTGGCATACACACAAGACGACATACATATCAAGGGCCACGCAATCGAGTGCAGGATCAACGCAGAGGATCCAGAGAACTTCACGCCTTCACCCGGACAGATAACAAAACTCATCCTTTCCGGGGGCCCATTCGTACGTGTGGACACGGCAATGTTCGAAGGATACGAGATTCCACCGTACTATGACTCGCTCATAGCAAAACTCATTGTATGGGGTGAAAACAGGGACGAAGCTATCGCCCGTATGAACAGGGCACTAGACGAGTTCATAGTCGAGGGTGTCAAGACCACAATACCTTTCCACAAGAAAGTGATGGAAAACAAAGTCTTCCAGATCGGTAAGTTCCATACAGACTTCATTGAGAAGAACATGAGTGATTCAATGGGCGGGGGAGAATAAAAATGGGTTTGACTGAGCTTAATTTTGAATTTAAGCCATCATCCCCTAAGACCCTCATTGACGATTGGAGCCACATCGGTGTAGTGTCCTCAGGAGACCTTGAGGTTCTCATCGAGAGAGATGACAAATTTGCAGGTAAAGCAAAGATCCACATATTGACCACTGTTGTTGGATTTGACAATGTCTGGGAAACTGTCCTAGGCAGGATCATTGAAAAGAACGGACTCTCTGGCGTCTTGATCAGCATCAATGACAATGCAGCTACGCCAGCAGTCGTGAACAGGCGCTTGCAACAGGCAATAGCCAACGGCGGAGGACTTCAATAAGGTGATATCATGAGAACAAATTGGAATGAACTACAAGAGAAGAGCTTTTACCAGGCAACGGCCAGGGAGCGTGCCATAGGCCTTGTGGACAAGGGAACATTCAAAGAGTTCCTGGGTCCAAGGGACAAGATGGTGAGCCCTCACCTGATCATTCTTGGCGAGGCAGTAGAGTTCGACGATGGTATCACTGTTGGTGTGGGGAAGATAGGAAAACACCCTGTCTTTGTCGTATCGCAGGAAGGTAACTTCACTGGAGGAGCACTTGGTGAGGTCAACGGTGCAAAGATGGCTTACACGCTAAAACTAGCCCTTGACTGCTGGGATGCCATGAAAGAAAAGTATGGCACTGTCCCTGAGGACAGAAAGCCCATGGTCATAGTGTCATATGACTCCGGTGGCGTCAGGCTCCACGAATCAAACGCAGGTCTTGTTGCACACTCCGAATGCATGGAAATGTTTTGGAAGATGCAGGGAAAGGTACCAAACATCTCAATAACCGGCAGCAGCCTTGGTGCATACGGTGCCCAGGGATTCGTCTGCATGAGCGGAGACATAGTCCTAGCAAACGACTATGGCCGTATAGGTCTTACTGGACCTGATGTCATCCAGCAAGAGGTAGGGAAGGATGAGTTCGACTCGTCAGACCGTGCCCTCATATGGAGGACAATGGGTGCAAGGGCCAAGTACATCATGGCAGATGTTGATTTCTTGATCAAAGACTCGATAGCCGACTTCAGGGAAGAGATAATCCAGATCGCCCATATGAGCGTAAAGGAAATCTCAAAGTTCCGTCATCTTGGAAACCTCGAACTTGTCGAGGAAAACCTCTCGATCGTAAAGCTTGCCGCTGAGAATGGATTCCATGACTCAAAGGATTACTGGGCATATCTTGGAAATGAAAACGTTGACGAGTTGCCTGAAATGCCTCAAGAAAAGTTCTTGAAGATAGTAAAGAGACGAAAGAGGGAGATCTAAATGGCAGAAAAACCAAAGATCTTTGTAGGTAAGGCAGATGAGACAACGGACTTCATCTTTGATGAGGGCACGTTTGTCGAGAACAAGATAGCAGGGAAGTACCTTGAGGAAGACCTTGCTCCACCAGTATTTGCCGGAGAGGCAATGCTGAACGGGGAAATGTGCACTGTCCTTGGAAACTTCGCAAAGCGCCCAAACCCAAGATTCCATGTTGTTTTCAACGGTATCATGGGCATGGAAGAATGCTACAAGTTCTGCCAGGCCATATACGCAACGATGGATGCCGACAAAGACAAGCCTATGGAAAAGAAGAGGCCCATCATACTTCTCATCGACACACCAGGTAACAGTCCAGGAAAGAGCGAGGAGATCGTGGGGATGACAAAGGCGACCGCCTCATACCAGTTTGCCCTTGAGGATGCAAGGCATGCTGGCCACCCAGTTATCGGAATGATAGTCGGTAGGGCAATCAGCGGTGCGTTCCTGTGTCACGGCCTTCTTTCAGACAGGATCCTGTCACTTCCAAAGGAGTACGGTACCATTATCCACGTAATGCCAACGACTAGTATCGCTGTAATCACAAAGATACCCCTAGAGCGCCTAAACGAGCTTGTGAAGACAAACCCTGTGTTTGCATCAGGTGCTGAATTCGTGTTCAAGCTTGGAACTCTAAACGAGATCGTCGACACTCCAGATGATATCAGGGACGCATTGCTCCGCAATGTTTCCGAGATCAGGGATCTCAAGAAAGCTGGAAAGTGGGATGAGCTAGGCATATGGGCACGTGGAAAGATAGGCGCCGAGCGCGGCGGAAGAGTTAACCGTGTTGAAGCCATCGAGAAAATGGACAAGGAATTTAAGGAAATGCTTCCTGACCTCCTTGAATAATCCTTTTCTTATTTTATTTTTTATTTTTTATATTAGCTTTTGACAGCATCAGTTCCGCTTTTAATAACTGATCCTTTTAGCATGTTCATCTGCATAAATATTATTATATCAATATTATACGATAAGTATCATGGGCGTTAAAAAACAAAAGGACGACCGATCGTGGCGTGACTCTTATTATCACAAAATATTTGGGCTTAAAGCGGCGAGAGAAGCCGAACGGGTCCTCCCAATTTTTGAAAAAGAATGTCCAAACGACAATCGTCCGCGCAATGCCATAGAAGCAATAACTGCTTGGGCGAAAGATGAAAGAGAGTTAGGGATGGAAGAGGTTCGAAAGCTCTCGCTTGATTCTCACGCTGCTGCACGTGAGGCGAAAACTGATGCCGCCAAATATGCCGCCCGTGCCGCGGGGCACGCTGTTGCGACATGGCATGTGCCAACACATGCTCTTGACGCCCCCCTGTATGCCCAGAAGGCCATATGTGCAAACAAAAACAAATCCTTCAAAAATAAGGACAAGAAAGGAAAAAAGCCAAATGGCCACCAATAACTTATATAAATAAAAATCCAAATTTATTTTCATAGGACACATCCATAACTTATGTGGGGATTTCTATGGAAAAAAATAATTCTTTTTTTGAAGATTTAAAAGAGAGCGTAGAACTATTTTCTACAGTTCCCTCTTTTGATGAGATGTCTAAGAGGACCTTGAGTGACAAGGGAATAAACGGACCTACGGCAGCACATGTGATCGAGGAGGTTCACACACCCCTTAATTACGCTTACATTACATTCACGACTGGCACTACGGCATGGCAAAATATAGTGGGCATAACGCCAAATGAGAAGGAATACAGAAAAAACGTTGGGAAAAACGCCCTGAAGATGGCTGGAGTAAAAAGCGGCGACAAGGCGATGTTTTGCTACCCTCCACTGCTAAATGCAATCACAAACGAGGCATTGTTGGACATGGGGGTGGAATGGGAATTTCTTACGAAATCCTCTAGGGACTCATTTCTAATGGACATATACTACAAGGAACCAAACGTGATCTTTGGCGAATCCTCTTTCATAAAGGTTGCCCTGCAGGATGCATTGAGGCTTGATATTGCTAAGGACCTGCCCCAAATCGACATTGTGAACTGCATTGGGACACCTCTTGACCTTGAGGCTGTTGAACTTATCAAAAAAGTGCTCAATGCAAGGGTCAATGACATCTACGGGACACAGGAATTTGGCTGGATAGCGATGAACGGCAAGCCTGTAAGGGAGGATATAGCATTCGTCAAATCAAATGTCGGCAAGGAGTACAAGGAAACCGTTATCGGGGGACTTCCATCGGGGGACAGCTTCCCGATCGTCGAGTCTGGGCATGTCCTGGACAAGGAAGGCAAGATGATCACGTATAACAGGAAAAGGACAATGCCGGACTATGAGATATACGTCAAGGAAACCACAGTGAACGCAAAGCAGACGATCGAGCGGGCCTGTAGGAGCATAATGAGGATCAAGTCCAAAGTGGCCAAGGTCCCGGACGATGTCATACTGGAATCAGATAGGACCGTGCTGGAGCTTTTGCCATCAATAATTCCAAAGGACTATGACGAGGACCCCATATTTGTGGAAGGTCCTGAAAACACCAAGCTCTTCGATCTCCTAGTCCAGGCACAACTTGATTACCAGACATTGAGCGTTAAAGACCCCTGTTGGACAAAAGGAAGGTAGGACCATGTTTTATTACAGGCACGACCTGGTCTATGGAAGTTGGGACAAGATATCATTCGAAGACCTTGAACATGAAAAGTTCAAGGACCTGATACTTAGAGGTGGCATACCTGGAATCGTAAGGCGCGAGGACTGCATAGTCCACAAGGTGTCTGATAACTATTATAATGCCAATGAGACTGTATATGTCGGTTTTGTATATCCTTTCAAGGAAGATGGGCAAAGGATCAGATTCGCCTCCAGCATTTTGGGAAGCGATGTTGAGCGTAAGTACACTCCATTCGAAGTCGCAAAGATGGAGTATAAAAAACGCACCAACCCCCTCAGTGCCCTGAATCTTCTCTCAAAGGACCATGATATTGGCGTTTGGGGTTCAGCGAGCCTTGAGATCCTCACAAAGATGGAATACACAAACGAGTCATCGGACCTAGATGCGCTCTACAGATACGAGTCCAAAGAAGACCTGGCGCTCCTTTACGGGTCAGTGAAAGAATTGGAAAAGGAGTATGACATGAGGATAGACGTGGAAGTAATAATTCCCAACGGTTATGGCATCAATCTCAAGGAATACATGCAAAGTGGCAACACTATGCTTGCCAAGGGGCTAAGAGACGTAATACTTATCAATAGGAAAGATATTGAGAGGATACATGGCCCTACAGGAGACGATCAGTGAACTGGCTACCCGGAGCATATTGCTTGAGGTCTCATGCCATCCGAAACCTGGATTGGTAACGCCATACACCACCGGGTGTCATGGCGACATGGACTACTTCCTGTTTCTAAAGAGCACTGCCGTTCTAAGCCAGGGTTTCAGGAGCATAACAGAGATAGGCCATGGATTCGATGGACCTGTTTCAGACCTTTTAAGACCCATACGGACCAAGGGTGTCGAAATGGAAAAAAGGATGTTCGAAGTGACGAACGGCATCAATACTCAAAAGGGCCTTGTCTTCCTTTTCTGCATGCTGCTCGGAGGGGCGGGGCGCCTTATCAAGAGCAACAATGTGGCATGTGACAACATAGTAAGGACCGCATCAGAAATAACATCTGGCATTGTCGAAAAGGAGCTATACCCACTTACGGCAAAAGACTTAAAATCGCTGAGTAAAGGCGAGAGAATATTCGTTAAGCATGGCTTGGCGGGCATACGCGGGGAAGTTGAGCGTGGTCTTCCGTCTGTCATGAAAAAAGGTCTGCCCGAATTTACAAGGACAATGGAGGAGACAAACGACATCAACAAGTCGGCAATACAGGCCCTCCTTTCACTTATGACCACCGTGGAGGATACAAATATAGTTTCTCGGGCAGGCATAGATGTGTATAACAATGTAAAAAATATGGCTCAACTCGTCCTGGACAACGGGGGCATATTAACAAAAAAAGGCTCAGGGGGACTTGATGAGATGGACAATTATTTTACTAGGAATAATATCAGTCCAGGCGGTTCGGCAGACCTTCTCAGCGCCACCATGTTTCTCTACTTTGTAGAAAACGAGCTATTTTAAACATCATATTAGCATAAAATTTTTATAAAGATGT
>Ga0272442_10006843_pt1 | contig 14860 bp, 14 predicted proteins | sample SSMForm2O_FD_200262 | JGI IMG/M metagenome (GOLD analysis project Ga0272442, IMG submission 200262) | Marine sediment archaeal communities from Little Sippewissett salt marsh, Falmouth, MA, United States - SSM-Form-2O | ecosystem: Environmental > Aquatic > Marine > Wetlands > Sediment ...
TCGTATGATTTTACGCTGGTATCCGAGGATTTGAGCGGAAATACTGTTACCAGAAAGTCAGCAGCGTGTTTTACTGATCTTGATGATGACGGACTGCTGGATGTTATTGTCGGCGATTCGAACAATGGGTTACATCATTTTGAACAGGAAGCTGCCGGGAGCGCTGTAATTGTTCCGGTTACCGATGATTTCGCCGGCCTGGGGCAAATACATGAAGCAAAACCGGTATTTGCTGATTTGAATGGAGACGGGCTGGAGGATTTAATTATTGGTAACCTGAACGGCGGAATACGGTATTTGCAGAGGAATCAGGATACCGCTGTTAAAGAAAGTAATACCAAGCCCGGTGTTTTTGAGGTTCTTCCCAATTATCCAAACCCGTTCAATCCTGCCACAACCATTAGGTATTCATTGCCGGAATCGGCACATGTAACAGTCTCCATCTATAATCTGATGTCACAGAAAATCAATGTTCTTGCCAGCAGAGTTATGCCTGCCGGTTTGCATACAGTACTGTGGGACGGCCAGGATATGCACGGCCGTTCAGTTGAAAGCGGCATGTATATTTGCCGTATTCAGGCGGGAGAATTCATGCGTTCAATAAAAATCATGTTTGTCAAGTAGGCTTTTATCCGGCAGGCGCCGGAGCCCCTGCGAACTTTGTAAAACAAGCAGCTATACATAGATTCAAAGGAGAAGAGATGAAAGTAATCAGGCAAATCGGTTCACTTGCCTTTGTTCTGGGGCTTTTTGTCGCGGTTTTTGCCGGCATTCCGTGGCATGTTCTTACAGCTGATAACCCGGCTGTTCCATGGTGGCTGAAAATAGCAGTCTTCTGCCTTCTTGGCGGTATCCTTGTGGTTATGCTGTCAGTGGCTTTAGAACAGAAAAAAAGCAGCCTGTCAATAGCGGAGCCGCTGCATGCTGAATCGGGCCACGGGATTTTACTGTTAAATTCTTCTGAACTGCCCGGCAGCCAGGACCTGGAGATCCTCGGTCTTGTGCAGGGGCATACTGTCTTTGCAATCTGGCTTGGTAAAGATCTGTCCGCTATGATACGGCTGGTCCTCGGCGGCGAATTGACGGAATATACGGAGATGATGGGTAAGGCCCGGGAGGCAGCTGCAGGCAGGATGATGGCCCAGGCTGCAGACATGGGAGCCGATGCGATAATCAACGTTCGTTATATGACGACAAGTGTTGTAGGTACTGCGGCTGAGCTTTTTGCTTACGGTACAGCTGTCAGGCTGAATAAATAGGCATGCTTTCGGAAGAATACTGCATATCAGCATGTAAAAGAATCGACTGATTTTGCTGTTAACATTCAATGCTGCTAAACACTGTATCATTGGGAAGAGCGGTAAAAATATCAGCACGATCAATATATTATGCATTTAAACCATTATTTTTACAATAGGTTGAGGTGAAATCATGGGTAAAGAGTTTTATATCAAAACCTTCTGTCGGATACTATTCATCCTGCTGCTTATGCAAACCCCGGCATACGCCCAATTTGAGCTGTCCGCACTATCAGGACGGATAATGACTCTTGTGGATACGTCCAATGGAGAACGGCAGAGCATTATTGTATCACAAAAAGGTATGGTGGTGTTGAACAGTTTCTGGTCGGGAATTACCGCGGAAAAATTCAGAAAGGAATGGGTCAGGCAGCTTGAAAGAGATGATTTTATCTATAATATCAACACGGTTGACAGGCTTGACCTGTTCGGCGGGAATTCAGCATACAAAGATATCTGCATTATCGGGCATGAGTCTTTTCTGAGTAAATTCAAACAGCCTCAGGTAGATGCTGAGATTAAACGGCTCATTGAAATGTGGCGGTGGAAAGAGGATGTTTCCAGGAAACGCCTTCCCACACATGAGCCCGGTTCAGAAGCGGAGGCAATTGAAAAGCGGTGGCTGAGAACGTGTAAAAACCGGGCGGATGAACTGGAGCAGGGTTTTTCTCTTGTACTGCCCTCCAAAGTGTACAAAGATACAATGATGCTGGATTTGGGTGACCTGCACCTGCACCTGTTCTATTTCGGGAAAGCCGGGTACAACGGAATGACCCTGGTATGTGTTCCTGAAGAGGAGACAGTGTTTATTCCCGGATTCATTTTTCACTCGCAGCACCTGGCCCCGGCAGTGAATTATGACATGAACACCCTGGATGTTGAAAGATGGATCTCTGTGCTGAACCGGGTTCTTAATGAAGAATATCCGGTAAACCGGGTTGTCTGCGGTATGGGAGAAGTGTGGACAAGAGAGAGAGCACTGGTTCACCTTAATTATATTGAGACGCTGTGGAACCGGGTGGAAGTGCTGGAGAAGCAGGGCAAAGACCTTCAGGCCATTCAGGATATATGTTCGCTTGAGAATGAGTTTTCTTTTGTAAAAGAGATGAAGACATATATAGATCACGGTGATGAATGGACCCGGCCTCAGCATATGTCCCATGTCCGGGCCTTTTTTCTGCAGCATAAAAAACTTGCTTCCACATTAATAAAAGAGGAAGCTGAAAATACATCAGTTGCATCAGCCATATCCAGGATTGTCCACATGGGGGAAAAAGACAAGAGTATCTATTTCGGAGAGCCGTCCCTTAATGCATACGGGTATGAACTGTTGAAATCGGGCCGTACACAGGAAGCAATCATGATATTTAAACTGATTGTAAACATGTTCCCCGAATCTGCCAATGCCTATGACAGCCTGGGAGAGGCGTATATGAAAAGCGGGCAGAACGGCCCGGCAGTTAAAAACTATGAAAAGTCGCTTATGTTAAACCCTGAAAATACCAATGCAAAGGATCAGCTTAAAAAGCTGAAAAATGAATAATTGCATGAGCCGGAACATTATAAGGCCGCTGGCCTGTACGCTGGAAATATGATGTTGCTGTCAAGATGTCACTATGTGCTAATCGGCAGGCGGGGGACAGAACTTTAATTTATGATTTGAACGGAATCACAGCGCCCTCTTTCCGGGACCAGGCAAGCTGAACATTGTGTGTATAGGGGCTGCTGAACAGACCATCTCTTTCACCTGGCCTTCGCACCATTTTATAATGGGTCAGCTCGCCTCCCTCCTGCATGGAATACAGATAGATCTCAGTACATTCCATTCCTGCTGCCTGTGAACTGAAGGCTTTGGCAGCTTCTTCATAGGAGCTGTACCGGCTTTCGACCTGTTTCTTCGGCATGGATGACATGGTATCCTCCTTCCGGTTTATTACATATCAGAAACTTAATTGCCCCCTCTGCTGGAGGGGCAGGGTGTTTCACGGCTTTTGGATGTGGCCGGTTAGCAGTCCGGGTTAAGTAAATTTGTACAACAGCAGGGGCTGCGGCCCCTGCCGGGCTGCGTTGCACTTTTTTCAGCGGACTATTTTTCCGCCCATTTTTTCAGTTCCCGCTTAATTTTTTCTTCAACCTGCCTGCCAATCTCTTCCCAGTCCTCGTCTTTGGAATCTGATTCATCAAGCCAGTTCTGTATGCCGGTGCGTACTTTTTCTTCAACGCGCACACCTATCTCCTCCCATTCCATCTCTTTCTCACTTTTGGTTTTTTTCTTTGTGCACACGCCCTTGTGGCCGCCGCTTAATATGATCATGGCTCCTAAAAGAAAACCCAGATCATATCCTGCTCCGATATTGTTTGTCTCGTACATATGGACCGAATCTGAAAACAGGCTGATGATGAATGTGACAACACAGATCAGCCCGTGCCACAGGCCCGCCCAGAAATTGGCTGGTTTCACAGCATACTTACTATTCCCGGCTGTGCAGCCTGCAATACACAGCACCAGGATGAGAATTATTACTGTTAATGCAAACACACGCTTTCTCATAACACCTCCTGTTTGTTGATTAGGTTATGCATACTATAATGTATTATGCCTGGCTGGCCTATAGTAAATTAAGAAGGCTGTTTTCTCCTGTGTTATGTGGCGACTCGGGAATCCGCGATATGTGCAGCGGTGTCAAGATTATCGAGATTACAGCGTCTAAGCAGCCACAGGCTCAGAATCAGCGTCACAAATTCTGTAACCGGCGATGCCAGCCAGATGCCGATATTTCCCAGCCACATGGGCAGTATAATGAGAGTGACAGATATCACGGCCAGGGTTCTGCTCAGGGAAACCATGAGGGACTGCCTGGCCATGGACAGGGCTGTAAAATAGGATGCAATAATAATATTGATTCCCATAATCAGAAAAGCGGGGCTGTAATATCTGACAATCTCTGATGCCAGCCCGTGGACATTGACTGCATCCCTGGTAAACAGGGCTGCTATAGGTTCATAAAACAGGTTCAGAATAATAAACCACACCAGGCCTATGCCGAATGTGGTTCCCAGGCCCAGGCGTAAAAATCTGCGGATACGGTTTTTCTTTTTTGCGCCGAAATTATAACTCACACCAGGCCCGACTGCCTCGGCAAGCCCGTACATGATCCACACTCCGATGGATGCTGAGTAGAGCACAACGGCGTAGGCTGCCACACCGTGGGCGCCGATACGCGCCATAATGATCCGGTTGTACAGAAATCCAACCAGGCCGAATGAGACTGTGGCAAGGAGTTCCGAGGAACCGTTGTATATCATGCCTCCCATCATTTTCAGGTGAAATTCGGGAGACACCAGTTTAAAGTCGCTTTCGTGGATAAAAAAGTGGCTTGCCAGCAGGATCATCATCAATGTTTCAGCACATCCTGTTGCTATGGCCGCGCCTTTCATGCCCATATCCAGCCTGCCGACCATAATATAGTCAAGAATGATATTACCTGCGCTGCCTAAGGCTACGCAGACAACGGTGAATGAGGGCCATCCGTCACGCCGCACAAATGTGTTGAACGCGTAGGACAGGAGGAAGGGGACGAAAAAGGGAAGCAGGTAGAACATGTATTCACGGAGATGAGGCGCGACTGTTTCATCGGCTCCAAGAAAACGGACCAGGCCCGGAAGAAACAGATAGCCCAGTACCATGCTGCCCAGGCTGAGGAAGGTAACAATGATAAGCGTGACTGTAAAGCCGTTGGATGCGTTTTTAAGGCGGCCGGCTCCCATTTCTATTCCGGCATAGGTAGCGCCTCCAACTACAAACATTACTGCCAGGGCCACCATCACATGAAGCAGGGGCATGGTGAGGTTTACTGCTGCCAGACCTTCGGGGCCCACATACCGGCCTACAAAAAAGCCGTCCACAACAGAAGCGATAGACATAACGATCATGCCCAGAATAGCTGGAACCGCATATCCGGTAAAAATTTTTGCTACCGGGTCTTTCCCCAGGTCGAATGACTGTTTCATTAAGACTCCCTGAACACTGTATCTGTAAGTTAAGAATTTTGAAAAGTCAGAAAAGAAAAATATGAGAGATGAAAATTTTGTTGCTATGTTGATTCAAGTTGGTAATAGTTTTTATAGAACAAAAAAATAACCTTTGTAGTTTAGTATCCCGGGGATTAAAAAAATATGATACTCAATAACATTTCACCTTCCGGAGTTCTCATTGGGAGATTAGCAGTTGTTCCCTCTGGGCTGATTTGGTACAGGCGGATTAAAAGTGACACTGGTTGTTGTTGATTTATCCCGGTTCTGTTAATTATATCTTTGATTGAAATCGGGACAGGTGCCCGATTTTAACTATCCTATTCTTTTAGTCATCGGGACAGGTGCAGTGCCCAAAAATCACCGGCGGCTCCATTCCCGGCTTTTCTATACTATGTTTATAAAGACATGCCGGGACTCGCTCAATCGTGTTTCCGGGGGCGTGTCCCGTTTACGAAGAATTTATAATTGTGGATAACGGGACCCGATTCCGGTTTAACATTTATAATTATTTGTAACCGGAACACGGTGTAGATGCCGGTACTTTCCGGCGCTTGCGCGCCGATCGGTCTGCATACAGGTTACATTGTTTTAATTTTTATCATTTGTCAGGTATCTCTGAACGTTTGTTTTGTATTTTATTTATTTTTACGTGTTATTTTTATGGTGTGATGGGGCAGGCATTGTGTTAAATGAATCAGAGACAGGTGAGGGGCAGGGCATTTACAAACGGGATGTTGCCGGTTGTGTTTCAGGCCCGGTCACGGAGTACAGCTTTAATCATCTCGTCAAGCTGATGCAGAAAACGGGACCGGTCACTCTTTCTCAGGGGCGGGGGCCCGCTTGTTATTTCCCCGGCGCTGCGGAGTTCAGTCATGAGGTTGCGGGTCGCCACAGCATCGCCTATATTGTTTTCGGTGAACTGCTTGCCCGACGGACCGATGACCCGGGCGCCGTTTTGAAGGCAGCGGCTTGCAAGGGGTATATCTGCGGTAACAACAATGTCCAAAGCCTGTACATGTTCGGCAATCCAGTCATCAGCCGCGTCAATGCCGTCACCCACAAGCTGGAAGGAAATCCATTGTTCATTTGGAATCCGCATCCATGTATTTGCCACTACTAATACATTCAGATCATGCCTGCCTGCAACACGGTATACTTCCTTCTTAACAGGGCACGCGTCAGCGTCTATAAAAATGTTCAGCAATACTATCTCCCTTTTTGACCAGATATATGGTATACCTGAATGTATGATGAACCTGCTCTTTTTGCATTGCAGGTGCGGTGCCGGAATGGCATAATTCAGCTGCTCACTTTAAAACCGCCTGAAAGGCCCATACATACATTCCCTTTTCCCTGAGACCGGCGGGCAGGTCAATGATCAGGTTCCCTTTCTCTTGCCTGAAAACAAGAGGAGCGCCATCTCCAAGCATAGCGATTGTTTTAATCTCTGGTTTCTTCAGAGAAGCAAGCACTAACTTCTCTCCCGGCCAGGTGAGTAAAAACACATTGAGAATGCTGCCGTCTTTGCTGCAGGTAAAGCGGATATTTTCTCCTTCATGATACTGTTTCCAGGGTATTGTCTCATATATTGCCCCGGAATTTATCTCCATCCAGCGGCCGATTTTTTCCAGACGGTCACAGGCCTCCTTTTCAAATGTCCCCTGGGGTGTGGGCCCGATATTAAGCAGGAAATTCCCGCCTTTAGCCACCACATCCACCAGAGTGCGCACGAGCAGTGCAGCCGGTTTATAAACCGCGTTTCTTACATATCCCCAGTTGGAGGTCATGGTCATATTGGCCTCAAAGGGGTAGGCCAGGCCTTTGTCGGGCACATGCTGTTCCGGCGTTCTGTAATTTTCATAAGGGCCGTGCACACTGCGGTTGACAACAATGAGCCCCGGCTGGCAGGACCGGGCCATGGATACAATGCGGCCCATGTCAATATCCTGCTCCCACTTGGGGATATCATAGCCCCACGACCGGACTTCATCATTGATGGTAGAGTCGGGGCGAACCCAGCCGGCATCGAGCCAGAGGATATCCACTGGCCCCATTGAGGTCATGAGTTCTTGAATCTGGTTATAGGTAAAATCTCTGAACCGCTGCCACATGTCCGGATATTTGCGCACATCATAGTTGTTGTTTCTGTCGGGCGTTGCCCACAGGGGCGACCAGTAATCAGGATGATGCCAGTCAGCTTTTGAAAAATAGAGGCCGCACATGAATCCTTCTTTTCTGAAGGCTGAGAGCACTTCCTTTGTTATATCGGCTTTTGCATGGCCGCGGAACGGGCTTCGGGGCCCGGTAATGGAAAAATCGGTTTCACCGGTATCCCACATGCAGAATCCGTCATGATGCTTGGCGGTAAAGATTACATAGCGCATCCCGGCTTTTTTTGCAGCGGCGGCCCATGATTCGGGATAAAACACCACAGGATTAAAATGTTCAATCTGACTGAAATACATCGTTTTGAACTCGGTGTAGGGTACGCCCCCTCTGTCCTGAAAGGGCTGATCTTCGGAACACAGCGGCCACGACTCCACAATGCCTAGCCGGGAGTAGAGCCCCCAGTGCATAAGAAGCCCGAACTTCAGATCCTGCCATGTGTCCAGTTTTGCTCTGACCAGGGGATCCGAGGGCCGAACATAACTGTGGCCCGGCCCTGTCTGCGCATTGATAAGGGCTGAAGATAATACAAACGTCAATACAATTATTTTTTTCATTGTATACCCGGTCCACCTTTATTTTGATGTTTTTTTACAATAACACCAGTATAACCGCCTGTGGAGACTCCTGTTCACCGTCTTGCTGATCATAGAAAACAGTTTCGGTTTTGTCCGCCCCGTGGAGGAAATTCACTGCCGGCCGAGACTTACACGGCCATGTTATTTTTTTTCATAGAATTCACCTGCATCGGTTCCGCCGGCAAATATCTGCCTCTTGGGAAACAGTCCGAATATGCCGCCGGTGTGAATAAAAAGCAGGTTCATTTTTTTTGTGAACCGGCCTGATTGTATCTGCCCAATCAGGCCGTGCATTGCTTTCCCTGTATAAACCGGGTCAAGAAAAATGCCTTCCAGCCCGGCAACCAGCCTGATGGTTTCCAGTTCATCGGTACTGCTCAAAGCATACCCTTTGCCCGTATACCCGTCAATAATATGGATGTTATCAGCCGGAACCGGTTTTGGATAATGGAACTGCTGCCTGAAACTGTGCATAATCATGGTGATTCGATCAATAAAAAATGCTGCATTTTTGCTCACATTTACTCCGTACAGCGGCGAATGTAATCCATAATAGTCTGATCCATCTGCAAATCCTGCATATGTCCCGCCCGAGCCCACAGGCACAATAACTGCATCAAAACTGGGCAGGCGGTACTGTTCTATCTGGCTTTTAATCTCTTTTGCTGCCTCGAAATATCCCCACGCGCCAAGGGCATTGCTGGCGCCTTCGGGAATAATATAGGGCCGTCGGCCTTTTTTTCGAAGATCCTCGGCTGCTTCAGCCATGATTTCATCCCGGTTTTCATAATCTGCGCGTGATATAAATTTGATTTCAGCGTCCAGAAGGGTGTTCAACAGCAGGTTGCCGTCAGCAGCCGGCCCGGGACTGCCGCGAAGTACAAGAAAAGGGTGCAGGCCCAATTGCCGGGCCGCAACAGCTGTTGCACGGGCGTGATTTGACCCCAAACCCCCGGTTGTTATCAGTGTATCACAGCCTTTGTCTATGGCATCTTTGATGACAAATTCCAGTTTGCGGATTTTATTGCCGCTTAATGCTGCTCCTGTCAGGTCGTCCCGTTTAACAAAGATTGCAGGGCCGCCTAAATGGGCGCTTAAGCGTTCAAGTTTTTTAATTGGGGTCGGTAAACAGGCTAATGTGAGTTTTTGCGGAATTGTAAATGCCATGAAGCCTCCTGTAATGGTAATGCTGCCTTGAGGGCTCTCACGCTTCAGGGTGTAAAACCCTGAGATAAGAGTTTCAAGAAACAATAGATTCAGCCGGTGCTGCCGGGAAATATTATTCTATTCAGTATGCCTGCCGGCATACACAGTCTGCAGCTGTCAGTTTTTTACACAGCGAACAGAACCCCCAAAATTTTTTGCTGCATAACGGCTTCTTACTTGTGAAGATGTGTTGTTCAGATAATAATAGTCATTATCGTCATATATCCAAAAAAGAGCGCCAACACCAATATACATATATAAACCATATGTTTCAATACGGCAGCCGGCGTGTAATGCAGAAAAACCGCTCTCATTAGTTGCGCCTGTATTCGGGCTTTGCCAATGGGATGTACCGGCCTCTTTTAATTTGCCGCCGGCAGTGTCATTACCGCCAAGATACACAATTAATTCCTCCCAGTCGTCTTCTGTAGATACATGCCAGCCCTGGGGCGCCAGGCCCCTGGAATCACTTACCGCAAACCAGTTGTACAGGTAACCGTATGTAGAGCCATGGTTTTCACTATTATTGTAACAGCAGAATGCGCCTGTATTTATGTCTTCCCATTCTGTATCACTGGTTGTATTAAGTATGGGGTCGCCATTAATGTAGTGAGTTACTTTGAGGTTTTCTGCCATCCAGACTTGGTTGCCGATTTGTATCACTGATAAACATTGCCGTCTATATCGGTGACTGTTGTTTCTGCTGCATTGTTCCCGGTTGGGCTCTTCTTATCGCATGCCGGAAATATACAACTGAAAAATAGAACTGCTACAAAAAAGGGTATTTTTTTCATAATAAACCTCCTTTTCTTATCACAACTCCATGCTGGTCGGGGTATGCAAGGCCGGCCACATGTTCATTAAATTTTTACTATCGCTGACACATACTCTGTGAAAACCTGCCATGAACCCATTGGCTAAAACATGTGCTGTGTTTATATCATGGACACCCTTGCTGGGTCCTGAAATGCATTCAGGATGACAGCCCCCCTCCTACAAAAAGCCATTAAATACATGTCATGCTGCACGTGTTTCAGCATCTCTATGAGTTACAGCAGTCTTTTGGGGAAAAATATTTTTGTTATTTCCCGGGCTCAGGCCAAGGATTGTATCATTGTCAATGGTAGTATGAAGGAGCCTGAAATTATTGTTTAAATAATAATAAAACAAGAAATATTGTCACAATAAACAGCAGCCCTGCAAAAACTTTACGAGAAAACCCTTTTGCTATTATAGTTGTTAATAATAATATCAAATACGAAAATGGTTTGATGCGATAATTACAAAAAATAAATATCAGTGCGGCGGCAACACCACCAATTACTCCTACGGCAGCTGAGAATTTCCAACTTGATATTTTCTCCTTTTTTTTTCGAGTACCTTTCTTTTTTTTATAATTGTTTTTAGTGGGTTTTAAATTTTTATTTTTTCTCCTCTTTTCCAGCCTTTCCAGTTGAGACCTGACTTCCTGAAGAGCATCAGGGACACCTTCAATATAGGGGTTCAATTCTATCGCTTTCTCAAGCCAGGGTACAGCTTCTTTCAAGCGGCGTTGTCTATGGAAAACACCGCCCATATTAGCGTGTGCCGTTGCATTATACGGATTAATATCAATAGCCTCCTTAAGCACTTTTTCGGCCTCGTTATATTTGCCTGCATTAATCAATATCACACTTTTGTCTACCAGTTTAGCTGCTTCAGATTGTTTTTCCATTGATTCATATAGAGATGATGAATCTGCTTCTGAACCTGATTGAATAAAAGTGTCTCCTCCGCAATATGGACATTGATGACAGAGGTCATCTACATCCTTCATACATGAAGCACATTTTTTCATCTTATTCCCCTCACATTGAAGTTATTTATTGGGGTTTAAAAAAATCCTTGCTATCGACCCCAAAAACAGTATTTGTAAGTATTATCCCTAATATGAGAGACAAATTTTAATTAAAGTCCTTTCTGTTATTATATGGTTTTCATCGGGAAGACATACATGAACACCAGAGGAGACCAATCATTGCGCGGTCATGATTATGTGCCCGCAGTTGTATAAACTGATTCCGGCCCACCCATAAGAAGTGCTGTAATACAGCATATCATCTTTGTCAACACCATGTTTTAAAGTATATGTTACTTCACTGGGTTTGAAAGAAAAACCCACAGGCGGGGTGCCGGTTCTTTTGCTTAAAAGCACAAAATTTCCTGTAGCTTTTTTGCCCTCTTTTTTTTCGATACTTACTTCTGCTCCGTCAGTACCCATAGTACCGGTGAATTCAAGCTTTTTAATGTCTTCAAATTTCAACCCGTCATAACGGGCTACTCCTACAACAATATCAAAATCATAGGTGTGCCAGGATCCGTTCTTTTGCGGCCCGTTTTTCCAGGTAAAACCAGATATGTATCCTTCTCTGATATAGGAATCCCACACAGCCGCTGCCACAGGCGCAACTGCTTTGCCGCTATATGTTATCTCCCATGGTAATTCTTCGTTTAATTCTTTCTGCCGGTTTTCAGCCCATTCCTGCCGGGGTACAGCAATCGGGTCCTTAACCCCGGAATCTTTTCTTGAAATTTCATGGAATTCAATAGTTTGAATATCTGCCAGGCTGTATGATACCTTCCCCAGAAAACCTTCACCTGTAACCTTCATTTTGCTGTCGGGGGCAATACCGGTAATGGTTTCTCCATTATCGAGGGTCACTTTCAATCTGTATGTGTAGTTGTGTTTTTTGTAGGTAACAGTCTTGATGCGTGAAAAGTGGATCAGTACAGAAGAGATGCCCTTTCCATCCCTGATATCGGGTGATAACACATTCAGGCAGTTATATTTTGGATTATCGTACGTTTCTGAATAATCAAACTTGGGGTCTGTGATCTCAACTTTTGCTCCGGTCCTGTCTGTGATTATTATACACTTCAAGTGATAAGATGAATACGCCAGGCTTTGAACAAAAGTGATACAACTGAAAACCAGGACTGTCAGCAGAACAATTTTTTTCCGCGCTGCAATATTCATGTATACCTCCTGATTCATAGAATAAACGCATGATGCACGCCGCCTTTTTGTCCCGCAGGGTTTGCCCCTGCGGGACAGCAACAGATTAACCTCTGTCTGTGATGTACATGTTACACTGTCTTTGTCATATTACTGCACCAGCATGGGTTTTTCAAGTGTTGAGCCAGGTAATAGTTTTAAATCATTTGGATGCATATAATCACCCGGTAGACACCCAGCATTTTCCGGCAACTCACTCAGCTCGGGATGAGAATTGATGCACATGGGATCAATATAATACCAGTGGCAGCCGATCCGTATTACTACATACATATGCTGGCTGTATTCCGGGCTTGTCCTGGTCTCGGCAATGGCGAATCTGTCGGGGAGTATACCGACCCGGTACAGAAGCGTGGACAGGGTTTGTGCGCCGCACATACACGTGCAGGCTCCGGTTCCCCACGAAAAACCGCCATACTGATTAAACATATATGCCAAATTGTCAATTGAAGACCAGTGGTCGTACGTATCACGGTAGGCATTGCATTCGTCATAATTGGGTTCACCTGCTGTTATCACATGATCATGCAGCCAGGACCAGACTACTCTTGTCCGCCTCCATGTCTCAGTATCATTGGCGGTCCGTTCAGAAGGCAGGCCTATGTCACTCAGCATGGATGCAATGTCAGAATTTTCCTCGTCAATATCCGGGAAGAATGTGTCCCAGTTATCATTAATTGTACCGTCATCCCTCCAGTACGTGCAGACCGGGGAGCCGGTGTGATATGTTTTTGATCCTTCATAAAGGGTTGTTTCAGTTATTACGGCCGGCCGGGGTGCATCAGTAATCATAAAATTAAGGGAGTTTGTTGAGGTCCGGTAGGAGTCATCATGATAAATAAGGACCTTGTAGCAGCCGGCCGGCAGATCAGCGGGAATACGTACTCTCACTTCAGTGTCTGACCATGAGAGCACTTCCAGGGCGTTTGCATGTCCTCGGTTTATGGACGGGATATTGTCTCCCTGGGAACCGCATAAATCATTTCCATTGATTACAAAGATGCCTCCCGGCATACCGCATTCAGGAGACAGGGAGATTAAATGTTTTGATTTGCAGCAGCTCATAAATACTGCGGCACTCACAATGAGAAGATACACAGCGATTTTTTGAATTGTTTTAATCGTCGTCATTTTTCCCTCCTTTTTCAGGCTAAATGTTTGCTCCGGCGTAACCACGGCGGTGGTGAAAACGCCTGTTTTGACGCTGCGCGTCATGGTTTTTGTCCCCCTGCTGCTCAGCCCCTGCGGGACGGGAATAGTACATTCATGTCATGGCCGGGCCGACACCTGTCGGCCCCTACAGAAATGTGCCCGAATATGTTTTACCTGCTTTTTGTTCAGATTGTTATGAAATAGTATCCGGCGGTGGAATAATCGTATTTGGTGATCTGTTGTGTTTCCGGTGCGGGAGAGTGCATTTTTCTGATTGGCGGTTTCCTTTTTTTTGCATACACACAGAACTGGTTCGTTCCGGTATCCTGAATTACATTCAGGATGACACCGGGCCCTGTTAAAAATTGTTACACAAACTAACTGGTTTATAACCATTGGCTAAAGCATGCCCTGAATGTGTTGAAGGGCCAATGCCACACCTCTGCATGCGCTCCGGATATGCATACAGGGGCGAGCGGGATACATGTCGTTCTGAACTTGTTTCAGCATCTCGTTACGTTACAGCAGTATGTGCGTCGTGTATATTTTTACTATGCTGTTTGCAGCCCCTGCGAGACGCTAATACTTACATGAACATTCGGACGGGGTTACAAACCCCGTCCGGCAGGGGAGTAATCTATGTCCTGTTTCCAATTAACGGGATTTTTTACAATATATTCACGAATAGCATGTAATGAACGTTTATTTCTGATTATGTGGTCATAAAACGAGCGCTGCCATAGGGGTTCACCCGGTGTGTTTCTAAGGGTGTTGATGCGGGTAGTTACTGCTGATTTAAAACCCTGGACAAATGAAGACAGTGACTGTTTACGAGAAACAGATGTAGGGGCCGACGGCTGTCGGCCCACAATTGTCCTGTTGTTTTGATTAATGATTATTATGCAGTGCACATGATTTGGCATGATTACGTATTGATCCACAATGATTTCTTTGCGAATGGCCTGTGATTTTTGTAATTCTTCATCAACAATTTTCCCAAAACTATTCAATTGTATGTTTATTGTTTTTTCGGGCCGACAGCCGTCGGCCCCTACAGGAATGTAACCGAACATGTTTTGTCTTTTGTTTGTACAGATTGTTATAAAATAGTATCCGGTGCTGGAATAGTCGTAATTGGGTAATCTGTTATGTCTCCGGGATGGCAGGTTGTTCATTGTTGTGTTTTCCTGATTGTGTAATGCCACACCTCTGCATGCGCTCCGGATATGCATACAGGGGCGAGCGGGATACATGTCATGCTGAACTTGTTTCAGCATTTCATTACCTTACAGCAGTTTGTACGTCGTGTATATTTTTACTATGCTGTTTGCAGCCTCTGCGAGACGGTAATCCTTACATGAACATTCAGA
>Ga0272442_10006844_pt1 | contig 14859 bp, 13 predicted proteins | sample SSMForm2O_FD_200262 | JGI IMG/M metagenome (GOLD analysis project Ga0272442, IMG submission 200262) | Marine sediment archaeal communities from Little Sippewissett salt marsh, Falmouth, MA, United States - SSM-Form-2O | ecosystem: Environmental > Aquatic > Marine > Wetlands > Sediment ...
TTCGCTGTATGCCACAAGTTTTTGGAGCATCAAAAGATGTTTTCAACTTTGTGAAAAATACTTTTGAAATAGAGATAAACTCAGTAACAGATAACCCAATACTTTTTCCTGAATTATCTGAGAGTATATCTGGTGGGAATTTCCATGGTCAGCCATTGGCTTTTGCGTTAGATTTTTTAGCGATTTCACTTGCTGAAATGGGAAATTTCTGTGAAAGACGTATAGCTCGTTTGATAGATGAACATCTTTCAGGTCTGCCAGCGTTTTTAACAAAACATCATGGACTTCATTCAGGCTTAATGCTACCTCAATATGTAGCTGCAGCATTAGTAAATGAAAATAAAACACTCTGCCACCCAAATAGTGTTGATTCTATTTCATCATCAGCGAATAAAGAGGATCATGTAAGTATGGGGGCGAACGCTGGATTAAAATTAATGAAAATAATTGAAAATGCTCGATTCATTATTGCTATTGAATTATTGGCAGGTACCCAAGGACTTGAATTTTTAAAACCATTAACTCCTGCAAAAGGAGTAAATGCAGCAGTATTAGAAATAAGGAATCATGTGTCAAAAATAGAAGAAGATCGGCCATTATCTAACGATATAAACATCATATCAGATCTTATTTCAAAAGGATCGATTCTATCTTCTGTTGAATCAAGTATTGGCATTCTTCAATAATGTTTTCCGAAAAACACTAATAACAGTTCTTTTTTGCAGGTCTATAATGGATTTTACAACCGATGCGTCAGAAATGATAAATCAATTCTTACAAAATATGGGTATCGATAACCCGTTGGCTGGACAATTTGTTGTAAGTGCTATATATTTTATTTTAGCAATTCTCATTGGGATAATTGTATATTGGGTTTTCGAGCGATATTTTACAAGTTGGACAAAGAAAACGCGGACGAAATTTGATGATGAGATTCTTAGCAATGTTAAACTGCCAATTTATCTTGTTGTAATTGTTATTGGGTTGTATTATGCATTTACTCCTTTACGAATCCTTGATCCATATTTATATCAAATTAGATTGATATTTTCTATTATTGAGATTTTAATTATCTCCTTTGCAGTTACAAGAGTCATAAATGTAATGATTGCATGGTATGCGGATCGAAAAAGAGAAAAAGAAAAGGATGTAAGTGCTCATATTCTATTTCTGTTTAAACGATTATTACATATTGTTGTGTATGTTTTTGCCTTTTTATTCATACTTTGGGCTTTTGGAATTAATCTTTCAGGAGCAGTTGTTGGTCTTGGTGTTGGTGGTATAGCAATTGCTTTTGCTTTGCAAAATGTTTTAAGTGATTTATTCAGTGCGTTTACTATCTATTTTGATCGTCCTTTTGAGATTGGTGATTTTATCAGTATTGGATCAGATAATGGTACAGTAAAAAAAATTGGATTAATTTCAACCCGTATTCAGACATTACAAGGTGAAGAACTTATTGTATCAAATCAGGAATTGGTTACGTCACGAATCCGAAATTTCAAACAGATGAAAAAAAGACGGATTTCATTTGGATTTGGAGTTATATATGGAACTCCTTCGATAAAATTGAATAAAATTCCAGGAATAATTAAAAAGATTATTGATGGGATTGATAAAGCAAATATTGATAGGGTTCATTTTAAAGAATTCGGTAACTTTAGTCTAAATTTTGAAGTTGTTTATTACATTAGGTCAAAAGATTATGCAGTATATATGGATAAACAACAGGAAATAAATTTTAAGATTAAGGAAGCTTTTGAAAAAGAAGGAATAGAAATGGCATTTCCAACACAAACTTTGTTTGTAAAAAATGATGATAATTAAATATTTCTTTAATCATTTCAATTTTTCTTTTTTCTTTATGGGCTCATTTAATTTTGGAGATGTTAAGTTAATAACGTATGGTTGAAGGATATGATTTGTGACTGTTAGGATTAACATCACCATAATAATGAATAGAATGGATTTTACATCCCATTGATTGATTACAAGACCCAATGCAATACCTGCTGCTGGAGCGTGTTCTGTATTGGTAATGGTCATTAAAAAAATAGAGAGACCTACAGCAATTGATGCAAATACTATTGGTGAATTATTTGTTGAAACTACATTTATTATCGAGTAGGAATTAGTTAGTGAACCGATAAAGTGACAGATAACCCCAATACTGATTCCTATGCTGTAACCACCGATTAATCGTCGTGGTGAGGATGCATAGGTTTTTGGCATTGCAAAAACAATAAACGCTGTTGCGCCTAGAGAAGCAATTAGTGCGGTTTCAGTGAGTACATTTAGGAAAAGTAGAGAAATTAATATTATAATAGTAGCTAGAAGACACTGGAAGATATAATTGAATATGTTTTTTCGAACTTTTTCATCTATAATTTTCATAATCATGCATCCTTTTTAATGGTGTATTGTTATCTGATTTTTTCTTCATTAGCGACTTATACTTGATTTTTTTATGTGCTTTTTGTTTTGGATAAATTACAGCATATATGTTAATTTAAATCATTGTTAATTAGTATCCCTTAGATCATTAGGGATAACAAGTGTTCTAGGGTGTGTGAAAAAACTTTGTTATACTCTCTTTATTTCTTTTTGCTGTTTCATATCCTAGGTTAATATTTGATTTTACAATGTCCCAATCGAAATCAATAACATGTTCAGATTTAAAACCAGTGGGGAGGTAATAATCTCCGAGATTCTCATCGAGCAAATCAATCATATCTTCTCCCTTTGCATCAAGAAGTGTTCGATATAGGATTCTTGCATACTGCATTTTATTTTTAAAAGTATATTCTCTATGTGCGGTAATGTCAAAAGGAGAAATAGCAAAGATTTTAACATGTTCTCTACCCTTTTGTAAAGCAGCTTTGACTGGATAACCTTCACACAATCCACCATCAACAAAACAGTGTTTAACTCCGTCTTTACCATTAAACCAAACTGGTTCGAATATTCCTGGGATTGCAATTGAAGCAGTGATTGCAGTAGTTAAATCCATATCCAGATCATTAGGTATATATTTTCTTTTACCATCATTTAAATCAGTAACAACACACTGAAACTTTGTTTCAGAAAAACTATCCCAATCAATATCAAATTCATTGAAAATCTTATCCAGTAATCGTTGAATCTTTTGAATTCTAACTAATCCCCAATAAAATAAAAAATCAGCTATCCATAGCATTGGTGCAACACGAAATTGTTTCCATGGTTTATATCTCTCAAAGGCTTCTTCCATATCTTTACTTGAAATTCCCGCGGCCATAAAACAACCAAATAAAGCACCACCGCTAGTACCAACGATTCTATCAGGTTTGAAATGGTGTTCATCATGAACAAATTTCCAGAAACCAATATATGAAGTTGTATGGGCACCACCACCAGAACAGACTAACACCTTTTCTCTACTATTGTGTATTTGATTCATCTTATATTCAAAGAAGAGAATGCAATAATTGTTTTTAATGTTTAAAGAAAAAAACAATGAGACTAATTTTCTGAAATTATTTGCAATAATTTAAATAGGATTTTTCATTTTCGATTTAAAAATGGAAGTTGCATACATAATCTCAATATTTATTGGAATTCTTGCTATTGTTAATCCATTTGGAAATATATCATTTTTTTCATCATTAACACAAGGTTTTTCAATAGAAGAAAAAAAACGTGTAATCAATAAAGCAATCGTTGCAGCTACCATAACTCTTATCGTTTTTGGGCTTTTAGGATCATATATATTTTCACTATTTAGCATTACTATTCCTGCGTTTCGAATTGCCGGAGGTTTACTTTTATTTCGTGTTGCATTCAGCATGCTTTATGGATCAACCCCAGGAACTAAATCAACAACTGAAGAAAAAAAAGAAACTCTTGAAAGAGAAATGGTGGGTGTTATACCAATGGCAATTCCAATGCTTGCAGGACCTGGAGCAATATCAACAGTCATGCTTTATGTGTCAGAAGGGAATATAATTGATCTCGTAATTGTCATTTTCTCTGTATTTGCCACAATGCTCATTACCTATACTCTTTTAAGAAATGCAGATAAGATATTTAATCGAATTGGTCGTGTAGGATCCCTGGCAATTTCTCGAATAATGGGTTTAATTCTTGCAGCGGTCGCTGTTCAATTTCTGATAAATGGAATCCATGATATTGCACTAGGTTGGATAACAGAATTTTCAGCTCTATCAATTACTAGTATTTTAACCACTTTTTTCTTTTAAAATAATAAAGCATGAGTATACTTGTTAAGAGCACTGTTCAGCTTGAATTTCTTTTGAAACAGGATCAGGATATAACATTTTTAAAACAAGAAAAATATATTCATCAAAGAATTCAATTTTTGATCGTTGTCCGGTATTCATAATATCTTCCAAAACTAAGGGATGCACATGGAAATGAGCACCTATTTGCTCAATTAGTTTTGAATCGAAAACAACATCAATGTTGATCCAAGTTATTGAACTTTCATGTTCCTTAAAAAAAGAGTCTTATAGCGGGTCATATTCATTTTTGGAATATTTGTTTTCATCATAGTTTAAGACATTGATTCTCATAGGAGATGTTCTCTTTTTTCCAATATGAACTAGGGATCCTGGAGGAAGGCCAAGTGTATGATTTCGTTTTTATATATTGAGATATACGTATCACCACACCATTTGTGTTGTAAATAACTAAAATCATTTTCATACATCTTTCTATTTGTTTTACTTCTATTAATTGAAAAATAATTAATCAATCATAGTGACTTCAACTGATTCATTGATTTCTATTATTGCACCTTTTCCTCTTTTACCCATGCTACAGTTTACAATGGTGGTATTTAGATGGGTGGTGAATCCTGGACGTTCATGAATATGTCCAGAAATAACCAAAATTGGTTGATATATATCAACAATTTTTCGAAGAGGTTTACTTCCAGCATGTTTGCCAAGAAAAACAGTATCCTGAAATCCATACGGTGGTACATGAGTGATGAGCACATCAACATGTTCTAGATATGATTGAAGCGTTTCATCTGATAAAAATAATTCAGTCTCTGCATCATCAACACCATTGATGCCGGTGAATGTTAATCCATCAACTTGAGTTTGCTTTTTATGAAGATTCACAGCTTCAGTTTGTTTAATACCTTCCCAGACGTCAGCAGTATCAATATTTCCTGGAAGTGTGTAAATTGGAGTTGGAAATTGATTTAGAATGGTAATCGCTACATCTGCTGGGCCGAATTGAGTGATATCTCCTGCGATTACAATAACATCTGGTTTATGTTTCTTAATTGCCAAGAGTGCTTCATTAACACGATGTTGCGCTCCATGAATATCTGCTATAGCATATATTTTCATTCCGAACACCATTCTTAATCAAAATTCTTTTGAAATAAAGAGATATATTAGAACATATTAAACCTTATTAATAAATACTTTTTAAATACTCGAATTGTTCTTCAAAGATCTCAGCTTGTTTTTGTAAGATAATTTCAGCTCCATTGATATCTAGATCCTTAACCTGATGGGCATAACTAACGAATCGTCCTAACCACAGGGTCTTTAACGTGTCAAGAAGCGTGTATTTATCAGCATTATTCTCTAATTTTTTAAAGGAAGATGCGTATTGATAGACAATTTGAGCCCAAAGTTTAGCATCAAATTTTCCTCCATCATTGATTACTTGATCAACTAACGTAATAGTATTCTCCGAAAGATAATTTTTCATATCCTCTTTATTGGAAATGAATTCCTGTTGAAATGATTTATTCATTTCTTCAATGTTGATATTAACTGGAATTGGATGTTTACTGAAACATTCTCGATGATGTTTGGGTTTCCATCGAGATGGTTTTTTCCTCCAGTAATGCTCATAATATTTTGCTAGTTCAAACATACTCCCTGTTACTTTTCGAAACATTGGAATAAGAAATTTTTCAGGTTCAAGATAATGGATAGTAGACTCATGGATTTTTAAAGAAAATAATCCTTCTTTTACGTAATATCCTTCAGCAGCTGCAGAGGTAACAATGAAGATATCAATACCAAAATCTGGGGGTAATAAAGGATGATTTCGTAACATTTCATACAAATTTTTTGATAATGCAAATTCACCTGCGATAGGTTGTCTGATATCTATTCCATAAAGGGTACGGGTAAACGGATACACCAAGTTATTTGTGATAACTCCATCGTTTTTATCACGTATATAATACGGTATTGTAAGGTCTGCTCGACCATAGACTACAGGATTAGCTATGGTTTGAATCCAGTTAGGTTGAATACTTAATAGATCACCATCCATTAAAACTACACATTTTGCTTGAGCCTCATGAGCAATTTCAAAAATGGTCATTACTCCAGATCCTTTTCCTCCAGTAACAATATCATTAGTAACAATAGTATGAATGGAGTTGTATGATTGAAATAAGCTGATTGCAGCATCAGTGTTATCATTGGATGGTGCTTTCGATACAACAATAGCAAGATTATAATCTGGAAAATAACGATATAATCCTTCATTAATGGTATTTAACACGCTTAATACCGTTGATTCAACGTTTTTACAAAGGACGCCGACCATAATGTCAACAGGTCCTATTTCATGACATTTGTTTATGATTTCTGAGTCTAGATTTAATCCTTTGTTCCATTCTTGATTCATAGGCAATTTTTCTCCTTATTTCTTATCTTTAATCTAACCATTATTATTCATTATCAACGATGACAACGTCGAGGAGTTGCTCTCTTATTTTCTTTCGAGCTGAAATAGTTCTTAACCAATCAGGTATACGAGACCCAACGGGATTTTTTAAATAATGATTTCCTGAAACTGTGATTTGTTTACTAAATTGTTCAACCATGTTTTCTTCAATATGTCGATCGTATGTTAGATTATTGAAGTGCGCATCAGCATGATATTTTCTTATAGCATCTTGAGCATAGCGTTGATAGAGAACTCTAAGAGATCTGATAAAATCTTTGGAAATTTTTAATTGATCTTCCTCAATGAGAACTCGTAATAATGTTTCAAGAATATCTCCAGTCATCTTAACAAGACCTTGATCTTCATCTCCAATCTTTTGATGTTTATGATCATAAAATCCCAAATCTGTTTGGCAGATTCTTTTTGTTATCACATTACGATACATTTCAGACATTATTCCGATTTCCAAACCCCAATTACCAGGTATATCTGCATCTCGAGCTAGATCACTTGTTAAAGCAAACTCTCCAGATAGAGGATATCGGAATGATTGTAAAAATTTAACAAATTCAACTTTTTTACTATGTTGCTCTTCTAATGCATCTAGTAATGGATGAAGGAACAATCGAACAACTCTCCCATACATGATTCCTTTTTCAGTATTTACTCGAGCATAGTATCCCTTATTAAATTTGAAATCAAGTTCAGGTTCCACAATAGGATATACTAATCTTGTAGGAATGGTTTCATCATATAACATAATATCAGCATCATGTAATGTAACTGCATAAGATCGTAAAGAAGCAATTCCCAATGCTAACCATACGTCTCTTCCCTTTCCCTGATATTTTAATAAATCAATACCCTCAGATTTCAATCCTTTGAGTAAATGTTCAATTTTTGGGCCATTACACCACATGATTAAGTGAGGAATTTCTAAATCAGAAAAAAACCGTTTTACATGATCAAATTCTATTTCATTTTGAGCAGCTAAAGGTATAATTATTTCCCGAAGATAGGTACATTTGTTTAATCCTTTTTTTATCGTACCTAAAGCGTCACCATTAATCTCACGATACAACATTGGCATTACGACAGATACTGGACGTTCAACAACACAATCACTAACCGTTTTCATTAATTGCTTCTTTTCCACATTAAATTCATGAAGTGTTGCGATTTTTTCCTGTTTTAGATCCATATTTTTTCACCGTTGAGATAATTTTATTTTGCATGCTCAAGTGTAAAGGGAAATAGCATCTCGTTTTCATTTCCTTTTTCATCGGCTAAACGATTATAATTTTTTAGTAATTATAATCTGACTCTCTAACGATCAATTCAACCAATAATATCTTCCCAATCCATGATTACCAAATGTAAAATGGTAAATAGACTGCTTATTATTAATATTTTTTAACTATACAAAAATCATAATTGACTAATTTTTTTTCCAAAATCAAATATACCCCTATTTTATTTCAACTGAATATATGCCAGTTGTCACCTTTGATTATCAGGATTATATTAATCTACTTCAAGAAAAGATATCAAAAGAAGATTTGATAGAAAAAATTCCAATGATTGGAGCTGATTTTGACAAAATTGAGGATGATAAAATTAGTATCGAATTTTTTCCTAATCGACCTGATTTATCATCTGTCGAGGGCATAGTTCGAGCATCTAGAGCATTTTTTGAATATAAACCCGGCTTAACCACCTATCCAGTTCAGGAATCAGATATAATTATGAACGTCGAACAATCAGTAAAAGATGTACGTCCCTTTGTTCGCTGTGCCTTGGTAAAAAATGTTACTATGACTGATGAATTAATAGTCTCTTTAATGCAATTACAAGAAAAACTACATTTTGGCATAGGGAGAAATAGAAAAAAAGTAGCTATTGGAGTTCATAATGCAGAACCGATTCAACCACCATTCACGTATAAAGCGGTTGATCCAGATTCATATCAGTTTGTCCCCTTAGCAAAAGTTGAAAGTATGACGCTTTCAGATATCCTCACAAATCATGAAAAAGGGACAGCTTATGCATCATTACTCGATGATTTCGATACATATCCATTAATCGTAGATGCTAATAATAATGTTCTTTCTTTTCCACCGATTATCAATGGAATTCTCACTGAGGTTACTCCTTTTACAACTGATCTTTTTATAGATGTTACCGGAAATGATGAACAGGCTATTCATCATGCTCTTGCAATAGTAGTTTCTGCTCTTGCTGAACGGGGGGGAAGTATCTATTCTGTAAAAATTGTTGATGGTGGAATAACTATTATTAGTCCAGATTTATCTGTAAAAAAAAGGAATTTATCCGTTGATAATGTAAATAGGATACTTGGTCTTAAACTTACAGCGGATGATATAATAAAATATCTAGCAAAAATGGGCTTTGAAACCATTAAAAATGATGAGCATCAATTGTCCGTTTCAGTACCTTCATGGCGAGCTGATATCATACATGAAATAGACTTGGTTGAAGACGTCGCAGTTGGTTATGGATATGATACGATACAAAAGGACCTTCCTGAATCCTTTAATTTTGGTTCACCATTATTAAAAAAAGAATATTTTCACAACTTAAGAACAATCATGATTGGCCAAGGGTTTCAAGAGGTAACAACATTTACTCTATCTAATGAAACGGATGAATTTGATAAGATGGGAAAACCATTTCAGAATCATGTCGAAGTACAAAATCCAATAGGTGAAGATTTTACCTGTTTACGGACAAGTATCATTCCTTCATTACTCAACATGTTAGGAGATAATAAACATCATCCATTACCTCAAGAAATATTTGAATTAGGGATTGTAACCAATGAAACATTTGAAAATACATATCGTTTAGCTGGATTGAAAAGTAGTGCAACTGCTAATTTTACCGAATGTAAATCAATTATCGAATCAATTTTAAGGGATAGTGGAATCTCTTATGAGATTAAAGAATTCATTCATCCTGCGTTCGTTGAAGGACGTTGTGCAGAAATTGTGAATGGGGAAAACAATCATTTTTGTTACTTCGGCGAAATACATCCGAAAACAATAACGAATTTCTTATTAGAACATCCGGTGATTGCATTTGAATTTAATGCGGATACAATGATGAAAGAAATGATGAAGAGAAAATAGATTATTATAATTTTAGCACATGTTTAATGGCCCAATTTTCTTTTCTACTTCCTTTAGTATTTCTTTTGATTTGACGAGTTCTTTCATGGTGTTGTGATCTGGATAAAGCGGTCTATCTATATCTAAAAATTTTACGTGCCTTCTAATGACTTTTTTTGCAGTTTCTACCCCATCACCTGGTTTAAACTCCCTGAAATCAAGAGCTTGTGCGGCAGCCATGAACTCAATACCAAGTATTCCATAGGCATTATCTAATATTTGCATATTTTTTATTGCAGTGTTCATACCCATGGAGACAAAATCCTCCTGATCTGCAGCTGCAGGAATTGATTGTATAGATGCAGGTGAGGAAAGTAAACGTTGTTCTACGATTTGCATATCTGCAGTATATTGACTTAGCATTAAGCCTGAAAACATTCCTGCACCTTTTGTAAGAAATGCTGGTAACCCTTCACTTAGTGCAGGATTATTTAATCGATTTAATCGTCGTTCAGATAGGATGCTGACCATGGTAATAGCTATACCTGCTAGATCCATTGGTAACGAAACCGGAGTTCCCTGGAAATTAGCCCCAGAAAGTTGCAAATCTTCATCTGGGAAAAAAACAGGATTGTCACCTACGCCATTTAATTCTATTTCAACTTGTGATTTGGCATAGTTTAGCGCATCTCTTGCAGCTCCGATGACTTGGGGACTAGAACGCATGGAGTATGCGTCTTGGACTTTTGTTTCGACTCTTTCGTTTTTCAAATCCCCATTCATGATAAGCTTATTGATGTTTTCTGCTGAATTAATTGCTCCATGAAATCCTCTGGCTTCATGTAACTTTTTTGTATATGGTTTCATGTTAGCCTTTAATGCTTCTAAACTCATTGCAGCAGCTATCTCAGCTTGCTTTAACCAATCAAAGGCATCAAAAAGAAATATGGCACTCATTGCAGTTAGTAAGTTTGATCCATTGATTACAGCTAATCCATCTCGGGCATTCAATCCAGGAATTTCGATTCCTGCTTTATCCATTGCTTTTTTACCAGGAAGTAATTCGTTATCAAAATATGCCTTCCCTTCCCCTAGCAAAACAAGTGCTATTTGTGACATAGGTGCTAAATCACCACAGGCACCAACACTTCCTTTTTGACACACAAATGGAGTAACTTTCTTATTTAACATTTCAACTATTGTCTTTGTGATAAGAGGTCTACAACCAGATTGTCCATGTGCATGAACATTAATTCTACCTAACATGGCTCCTCGAACGTATTCTATAGGAGCTGGATCTCCAATTCCTGCGGAATGATTGTAAATTAAATATTTTTGAAATTGTTTGACTTGATCATCATCTAGAACCACTTCTGAGAATTCACCAATTCCTGTGTTTACACCATACATTATCTCATGCGCATCAATCTTTTTTTCAACCATTGCTCTACATTTTTCTATTCGTTTGATTGCTTCGGTATCAAGCTTAATTTTTTCATGATGTCGAGCAACTTGTACTACATGGTTTATCGTAAGATCGGATCCAGTTATTGTTATCGTCATTTTCCTTAGTCTCCCCATTGTATGTGATAAATTGTTGAATTTGGGTATTTGGTTTTCATGTATTAATCTTATTGATAAAACATTGTTGTTTAACGTGCAAAGATTTTTTATGTGCTAGTCTTGATTGCACTGCTAGTTTTTATGATGCCTATTTGTAGTAAATGTCAAAAACCAGCCATTGCCTTTATTCGGTATAATGGAACTCATTTATGTTCAGATCATTTTATGCTATTTGTTGAAAAAAGGGTAAAAAAAACGATTAAAAAACAGGGGAGGATCCCTCAGCATACTCGTATTGGAGTTGCAGCTTCAGGTGGAAAAGATAGTTTAGTTACACTTCGTTTATTGCATACTATTTTTCAAAAAAGACCAGATGTTGAAATTGTTGTTATCAGTGTCAATGAGGGAATTAAGGGATATCGGGAGAACAGTTTGAAAAAAGTTAAAAAGGCCTGTAGTGAATGGGAGATCCCCTATAATGAAATATCATTTAAAGATGTATTTGGATGGAATATGGATGAGATTCAGCAGGTAAATAATTCTCCTCTTGGTGCCTGTAGTTATTGTGGAGTGTTTCGTCGACATTGTTTGAACATTAAAGCAAAAGAAATAAATATTTCTAGATTAGCTACAGGTCATAATCTTGATGATATGGCTCAATCTATTTTGATGAATTTTGTGAATGCTGATATGAAAAAACTTGCTCGCTTAGGCCCTCATGAACATATTCAACCGGGTCTTGTTCCTAGAATGATGCCACTTCGCTGGATTCCAGAAAAAGAAAATGCGATTTATGCATTGATAAATAATATTGATTTCTATGAAAGCATGTGTCCTTATTCAGTAAACGCTCTTAGAGGAACTTTCAAAGATGTTTTATATTTGCTTGAAACAAAGAATCCTGGGACTCGACATAGCATACTTCATAGTTATGATGCAATTAGAGAATCATTAAGAAATCAGTTCCCTCCAGCTGAATTGAAGAAATGTATACTCTGCAGTGAACCTACAACTCAGGATGTCTGCCAAACGTGTCAATTAAAAGAGAAGGTTAAACAGTTAATGATAAAAAAATCTTAAAAAGAATTGAAAAGAATAGTTTAATAATATGATTTTTTTTGTTTTGATATTCATTCGCTAGGTATTTTTCTCTTTGTTATAATCATTAATTTTGTTTTTTTAATATTTATTTTACAAAATTGCATCAGTTGTTAATGTAATGTTTATATACTAAATTGTTATATTAATATTGAAAGGGAAGGCATTTAAAGGAGGCAGATAATAGAGGGAGGGGGGACCCTTTCATTATAGGGGGGATTAATGAAATATACTCGATAAATTGGTTTTTTAACAAAAAATCATAGAATAATTTTATAAATGGTTATATATTTACACTGTTTGGGTCGATGGATGCAGAAAGATGAACTCATTCAACTGCACGCGTTCTTACTCCACATACGAAATTGTATAGAAGATCAAATGCAATCATTTGATAATCAATTCTTTTCGGAGTATGAAAATTTAAAAGTACAACCGCAACAACTCTTCAAACCAAAAAAAGATCAGCAACAAGCGGTCTTTGAACTTTGCAAAGGAATTTCAAGGCTTCTTGATATGAATGGACCTTTCTAAACAAAAAAAAGAAAAAGTTAGAGAAAATCTTGTAATTCTCCAATATGTGGATTATTTATTCCAGATCGTTTTACGGGGAATATATTTTCTAGTAGTTGAGTTTCGGAAATATATGGCTTGTACATTCTCACAAACTCACTTTCAAATTTTTTTGCATGTGGTAAATCATTAGCTGTAAAACAGATAAGCCAATCATAGATGCCATGCATGTAACAACTTGAGCCGATCATAATGTCAAGTTCTTCCGCTTTTTTATCGATATCACGTTCGATGATTTTTTTCGCTAATTTATCCAATGGAGTATTTGCCTTTTTTATGAGAAGAATAAATTCATTCAAACCGATTTTTTCATAATCTGTTACTGCATGATAGCCCCAAATGGTTTCGTTTTCTTCAAGCTTTTTCATAATCCTTCGAATTTTTGGACCAGAAAAACTACATTTTTTCGCTAAATCATCGATGCTTTCTTTTGCATAAGCTTGTAGGATCTTTATTACTTTATTTTCATCCGTTCTCACTTGTTTTTTACTTCTCTTTGCCATACTCATCACATCTTTTTATTGTTTAAACATTAACATATCAGAGGTTTTCTTCCATGAAAGTAAATGATTCATATAAATCTTTTCCACATGTATTGTTAAAATCATGATAAATATGGTCAATATTTGCATAAAAATATGATATAATTGTTAAATATTACAATGAAATTCACCATTATTATCAAATTTGATATATGGGTGTTTTTGATATATGATAAAATTATTTGAGGTACTGCTAAGAGGCACAAGATTTTTAGTACATAATCCGTATCTCACAGATGAATTTGAATGAATCGTTTACCACTGAACTGTAAATCTCTTGATACATTATTAGGCGGAGGATTGGAAGAAAAAATTATTACTGAAATTTTTGGAGAGGCAGGAACTGGAAAAACAAATATTTGTCTTCAAACTGCTCGTGAATGTGTTCTACAAAATAAAAAGGTTGCCTATATTGATAGTGAAGGTGTCTCCATTGAGCGATTAAGACAAATCATGCCAAAACAAAAACAAGAACATTCTTTAAAAAATATCTTGATTTTTTCTCCAACAACCCAAGCAGATCAAGAAAAGATGATTCAGAATGCAATAAAAATTCAAGATCTTAAACTAATCATTGTTGATTCCCTTAATGTATTCTATCGTTTACATCTGGATGAAAATAAAGAAGAATGTATGCGTTCTTTTACAAGACAAGTCGCAGCTCTTCAAAAAGCCGCTCGGGACCTAGATTTATTTGTACTTGTTTCTGAACAAGTTTTCACAGATAAAAATGGAGAGATAAAACCTTTTACCAATCGGGATGTGGAACACCTAGTTAAATCAGTGATTAAATTGGAAAAAAATGGTTTAGGAACTCGACAAGCAACGATAATGAAACATCGCTCTGAACCTGAGGGAAAAACAGCATCATTTAGAATAACGCAGGAAGGATTGAAATAAACATATGGCAAAAAGCTATCATTGGTTGCATCAGAGTCGATATCTTCCCCCATTGTCTGACGCATGTAGAATGTGTGCAAATGGGTCTAAAATGGTAATATTGATAACCGGTTTATGTCCTGCACAGTGTTATTATTGTCCATTGAGTAAGGCGAAACAAAATAAAGATATTATTTTTGCTGATGAATGGCAACTCTCAGATGAAGGTGATATAGATGTACTGATAACTGAAGCAAAATTAATTAATGCTACCGGTGCTGGAATTACTGGTGGAGATCCTTTAATTGTAGCTCAAAGAACTATTGCATACATCTCTCTTTTAAAGAAATCATTTGGCGAAGATTTCC
>Ga0272442_10006845_pt1 | contig 14859 bp, 11 predicted proteins | sample SSMForm2O_FD_200262 | JGI IMG/M metagenome (GOLD analysis project Ga0272442, IMG submission 200262) | Marine sediment archaeal communities from Little Sippewissett salt marsh, Falmouth, MA, United States - SSM-Form-2O | ecosystem: Environmental > Aquatic > Marine > Wetlands > Sediment ...
GGGAAATGCGTGCCGTGTCGCGAAGGGCTCCGCCAGATGCTACGGATCCTGACCGACATCACGTTGGGGAAGGGCAAGGACGGCGATATCGAGCTGCTGGAAGAGCTCAGCGCGTTCATGCAAGACTCAGCTCTGTGCGCGCTGGGGAAGACCGCCCCGAATCCCGTGCTCAGCACGATCTCGCAGTTCAGGGACGAGTACGAAGCTCATATCAAGGACAAACGCTGTCCGGCGGGCGTATGCAAGGCCCTCATCAGCTACTACATCAATCCCGATGATTGCATCGCATGCGGCCTGTGCGCCAGGGACTGCCCCGCCGACGCTATCGAGAAGGTCGACGGCGCGTACGCCATCAACCAAGACAAGTGCACCAAGTGCGGCGCGTGCGCGGCCGTCTGCCCGGACAAGGCGAAGGCCGTAGTGGTACGAGACGCCGTTCACGCCGAACACGCGGTTGTTGCGTAGCGACCGACAGATCGAGCCCGAGGCGGACCACGTCCCTCGGGGCAGAAAGGGAAACACGACGATGAAGACAGTATCGATGGTAATTGACGGCAAGGCCGTCGAGGCCAAAGAGGGGATGACCATCCTCGAGGTCGCTCGCGAGAACGGAATCCATATCCCCACGCTGTGCTACGACGAACGCCTCGAGCCGTACGGCGCCTGCCGGCTATGTATGGTCGAAATTCTGAACGGCAAGAAGCCCAAGCTCGTGGCGTCGTGCGTCTACCCTGTCAAGGAAGACTTGGTGGTGCGCACCGACTCCGAAAGGATACGCCGGAACCGACGCATGATTGCCGAGTTGCTGTGGCCGAGCGTGCCCGCCTTGGCAGAAGAGTTGGGCGTTACGGAATCCCGATTCGTTTCCGAACACACCGAGTGCGCTCTGTGCGGCTTGTGCGTGAGATACTGCGCGGAAGTCAAGAAGCTGAACGTCGCCTACTTCAAGGGCCGGGGGATAGACTGCGAGCTGGCCGTCATACCGGGGCTCGCGGATGAGTGCATCTACTGCCGAGAGTGCTTCGAGCTCTGCCCTGGCGGACTAATTGTCAATCAGTGTGCCAACGTGTACGCACCGCAGCCTGCGAGCTAGTGTGCCGAATTCCTGGTTCGTTGGATAACTGAAGTACCTGCAAAGAGGGAGGGCGGGCTCCGCCCGAGCCGAGATACGCGCCCAGCGGCGGCTCGGACGGAGCCACGCCCTCCCGTGCATTCCAACAGACATACGCAACGCTTTGCGAACGCGGGACGCCAGGCCCGGGACAATCGGCCCCTACCACGCTCCGAAGCGGACGCGCCGCGGGCCGCCGGGGGCGTCGAGGGCCAGTAGGGCCGCGGTCTCGGAATGGCGCTGGCAGTATTGCTCGACCTCTTCGGGCCGCATCACCATGAAGGCCGTGGACAGGGCGTCGGCGGTGGTGGCTTTGGGGCACACGGCCCAGGTGGCGATGGCGGCGGCCGCCGGTCGGCCGGTCCGCGGATCCATGATGTGGCGTCCTTTGACGCGGGTGGCGGAGCCGCTTAGGGCGCGGCGGCGTAGCTGGATGGTGTGCGAGTGGGGTTGGTCACCGATGCCGCCGGCGCCGACGGCCCAGCCGGGCTTACCGGGCGGCGAGTCGAGTGCCAAGATGGTGCTCGAGCCGGCGCTGATGAAGGCGGCATGGATCTGCCATTCGGACAGGAGCCGGGCCGCGCAGTCGGCGGCGTAGCCTTTGCCGATGCCGCCGAGGTCGACCACGACGCCCTCGACCTTGACGGCCACGGTGTGTGCCGCGTCGTCGAGCACGAGCAGGTGCATGCCGACGCGGGCGCGCGCTTCTGCCAGTTCCTCGTCGGACGGCTGGCGCAGGGACCGGTCCGGGTTGCGCCAACAGGCCATGAGCGGCCCGATGGTGACGTCGAAGGCGCCGGCGGTGTCGGCATGGATGGCGGCCGCGGCCTTGAGGCAGGCGAAGGCGTGCGGCCCGATGCGCACGGGGTGGTTGGGCGCCAGTTGGTTGATGCGTGCGACGTCGCTCGTGTCGCGGTACCGGCTGAGGTCCTGCTCGATCCGATCGATTTCCTCGAAGGCCGCGGCCGCGGCCTGCTGGGCATACTCAGGGTCCTCGCCCGCCACCAGAATCTCGAGGGGCGCCGCCATGGCGTTGTGGGCGAAGCGGGAAAGATCGTCCTTATCCTGTCCCATTGCGTCCCATTGCGTCCTATTGGTCCTATCGGTCCTATTCCGGACTTGAGCGTTTTTCGATGAAGGCGTGCCACAGGTCTTGCCGGACGAACACGGCGACGAGGACCTCGGGCCGGAGGCCGAAGTAGTTGACCTGGTAGTCGTCCTCGAGCCGCGCGGCCACGTCGTCTTCGAACTCGGCCGCGGTGATGACCATGGCGGCGTCGGGCTGGTCGATGGGTCCCGGCCAGTAGCCGACGCGTGTGAAGCGCCGCAAGTACCATGGCAGGGGCCAACAGTCCTTGGTCAGGACCTTGATGAGCATGTCGCGGCCCTCGGGGGCCACGGCCGCGATGTCGTCCGCGCGTTGGGCGAGGTCGAAGACGTCGCTCGAGGTATGTCCGTACACGTAAGGGTTGCGGGTGTCGGCGGCGTAGAGGTAGTTGGCGCGGTAGGCCTGGTGGCCGAGCTGGTAGACGCCGAGGGCGAGCAGCACGGCGACCACGGCCTTGGCCGGCGCGGTAGGGATTTTCAGGATGAGGGTGGCTGCGCCGTAACCGGCGAGGAGGATCATGGCGTGCAAGAAGCTCAGCATACACCATGGCGTCTTGTAGGGGATGAACGAATAGACGAGGATGGTGAAGGCCGCGTAGAAGACGACGAAGCGGTAGAACGCGATAGGGCGCGTTTTTTCGATGACGGTGACCGGCGCGGGCCGCCGGCGCAGGGCGGCGACAACGCCCACGAGGCCGAGGCCCAGGATCAGGCCCTCGCTCCACCATGGCCCCGGCGCGTTGTTGGTGTACAGCAGCATCTCGAGGTAGTAGTGCCACGGGTGTTCGTGGATACCGACGCCTGAAGCACGGCGCAAATACGTGGCATAGGTCAGCCAGGCGTCGAGCTGTCCGCGCGGATTCCGGAAGAAACCGGACAAGAACGGCGCGGAAATGCACAGGGCCATGATAGCGGCGGCGGCGGCGTGGTGTTTCCGGAAGATCTTGCGCCGGTCGATGACGATGCCGTCTTGCCATCGCCCCCAGAGCCACGCGCCGACGAAGCCCACGGCCATGGCCGCGAACGAGATGATGCACGTCTCCTTGGTGGCGTGCATGAGGCCGGCGCAGAGTCCGCCCGGCAGCGCCCAGAGGAAGCGCCGGGTCTGGGTGTAGCGCCACAGGCACACGAAGACGCCAAAGGTGAAGAAGACCAGGAGCATTTCCTGGATGTAGTAGCGGCTGTAGAAGACCATGGCCGGCGACACGGCCGTCAGCACGCCCGCGATGACCGCGGCCAGCCGCCCCATCCCGTCCCCGGCGAGCAGCAGCAACAGGACCAGGCCCGTGCCAAAGACGACCGGCACGATGCGGAACATCCACTCCGAGGTGTCGGCGAGGCTTCGCGCGCCCGACAGCCACACGAAAGGCAATGCGAAGTAGTAGATGGTGGGGCCGTGGTACTCGTGGGGGTCGTAGGTGTACTCGCCTTGCTCGATCAGAATGCCGGCCTTGGCCGTGTGCACGGATTCATCGGTGTGCATCGGCCGCTGTTCGAGGCGCGGCAGGCGAAACAGGACCGCCCCCGCCGCCGTGAGCACGATGGCCGCGGCGAAGAGCACAAAGCGGCGTGGGCGTTCCCCGTCAGTGGTCATGGCTTGGTCCGCGCTGTTGTCCACATCGGCCGGCACGGCGCCAGAGTAGCACAGAAAAAGGGGCAACGCATGCGCCGCCCCTGAATCGGCCTTTCCGGAATGCGAAGGCGATGCGGCCCCCGCCTACTTCCCGTAGACCTCGACCTCGATGTAGTGGTTCATGTCGTTGGAGGTATTGCCGTCGCTGTAGAGGCGGACGTAGCGGCCCTTGACGCCTTTGCAGTCGATGAGGCGGCCTTCGTTGGTCTCGATGTACTCGTAGTCCTTGCCCACGCCGAGCCCGGACGAGTTGTCGTAGTCGTTGTTGTAGACGTTCTTGACGTCCGTGACGAAATCGGGGTCGTTGGAGACCTTGACGACGACGTCGCGGTAGATGCGGGCCTGGGAGTGGTAGTGCCAGACGACGATGACGTAGATCTCGTGCTCCTGCTCGAGGTCGATCTGCACCCACTGGAGGTCTGGGCCGAATTCGACGAAGCTGCCGTCCGCGCCCTCTTTGTCGGCGTCGGTCAACATTTCGAGTTCGCCGATAATGGGCTCGTCGTCGCTGGCGGCGACGGGTTTCTCGGCCGAGAGCAGGACCACGCCCTGGGGTGCCTTGAAGGGCTTGCGCCTCTTTCCGGTCTTGGGATCGAGGTGCTTGGACTTGATGTTCTTGGGCGTGCCGACGAACATGGGCTTCGGCAGCTGGATCTTGAGCTCGACGAGCTCGTCTTTCGCGTCATCGCCCTGGGCCAGACACACGCCCGGCGCGGCCAGGCAGGCCGCAAACGTCAAGGCCGCGGCCAATCCAATCCATGTCATGGTGTTGGTGTTCTTCATAACTACTCTCCTCGAGGACTTGGTCCTCATCTTGGGGCGTTGCTCGGCGGAGTCGCCCCTTCGGCCTAGCGCTCCGACAGCTCACCCTTGTTTTCGGCGCGCCGTTGCATATCATTCCACCACACGCGGTGGTGGGTTTCGGCCCAAGCGGGGCTGACGCGGCCGAGGATCACGGCGAGGAAGGTGCCGGGATTGGCCAGCGTGCCCAGGTATAGGTGGACGATGGCAGACAGGACGAACGCCAGCGCCGTCCATCGGTGGACTTGGTAAAGGATTTCCTGGCCCAAGGGCCCAAACACCGGGAACACGCGGCCCAAACCGGACACTAGCGCGCTCAGGCCCAGCAGGGCCGCGGCCCAGAAGTAGGCCTTCTGGCCGGCGTTGAAGCGTCCGGCGGGCGGATGGCCGCCGAAGCGCAGGTAGCCGCCGAGGACCTTGACCCACTGCCAGTCGTAGGAGGCGAAGCGGCCGTCTTTGGCCCAGGTGAGCAGGACGGCGGCCAGCCCGAGGATGAACAGCGGCGCCACGGCCACATGCACGACCCATAGCCAACCGTGAAGCGACTCGCCCTCGACGACCTCGAAGAAACCGGTCACGGCCAAGGCCAGGAATCCGAGCACCGTAACGACGTGCATGAACCGCTCCCAAAGGGAGAAGCGGCGCACGGTGCGCTTTCGCTCGCCGTCGCCCATCTTGACGGCCCCAAAGATCACGCGGTGGCCCAGCACGGCCACGACCGTGGCCACCATCCCAATCAGAGTGATATCACGGAACATCAGTCTATCCTTCTTTGCCGGCCGAGGCCACGAGGGTGTGCAGCAGGCTCTCGAGTCCGTTGAAGCCGAAGTGGACGAGGGCCGCCGCCAGTATCAGGCCGAATACGGCCAGGGACACCAGATAGGGCGTGTAGAATCGAGCGGCGCTATCGAGGGCCTTGAGGGTCGTGAGGTCCAGGTCCTGCCATTCGTGCATAGGGGCCGCCGCGGCGGCCTGAGCCAGTTGCGCGGGCGTGTCGGGTTTGACGGCCGCGAAGAAGAACGGCGCGTCGGGTGCGTGGCAATCGGTGCATCCGCCCGAACCGAGGGACTGCGCGGCGGGCCGGACGTCGTGGCCGATGGGCCAGGTATAGGGCCGTGCCGCGGCGTGCTCCGAGGCCGTCAAGGTCTGGCCGTTGCTCGTGCGGTACAGCCGGCCGTTGGCCACATAGACCGGCTCGCCTTGAATGGCGGCCTTCTGCGCCAGGTTGGCGAGCACCTGGGCGGCCTCGGGGTCGGTCAAGGGCTCGAGGTCCAGCTCCGGTTCGGGCTCAGGCTCCGGTTCGGATTCCGGCTCGGGCGCTTCGGCCTCGCTACCGTCCTGTCCGTCGAGGTCCTCGTCCTCTTCTTCCTCCTGCATTGCCAGGAACAGGTTGAATTTGTCTATGGTGTCGTCGGCGACGGCATTGGCCAAGCGCGCCAGGGCCACGGTCTCGGCCGTCGTGTTCTCCGTGGCTGCCTCGTTCGCTGCCGCCGCGGCCTTCACGGCGTCGACGGCTTCGCCCTTGACGGCTTCCGTGTCGAAATAGAGCTCGACGTCGGCCGTATCCTCTTCGATCTGCTTCCAGCGGGCGTCGACCGCCGCGAACTTCTTGGCCTCGCGCAGGATTCCCACGTACGGGGCGGCCACTTCGACCGGCAACGGCTTGACTTCGTCGCCCTCGATACGGCCCCAGAAGGCCGGCCACATCAGCGCGTGGGGTCCGATCTTCCCGTCGTCCTGGCGGATGTAGACGGGCGACAGGATGTAGGGGAGTTCGGTGCTCCAACTCGCGGCGCCATGGATGCCGAGGCGGTTGGCGCGGGAGGTCTTCACGCGCCCGATGTCGGCTGTGGGCATGGGCCCCGCGTGGCACGTGGTGCAGGCCAGCTTCTCGATATGGATCGTCGGAAGGCCGCGGTGAAGCGGGTACGGTGCGGTCAACCGGCCGCCGGCGTCATCTCCGCCGTCGTCCTGCAAGTGGCAGCCACGGCACGTGAGCGAGGCGACACTCGGGTCGGTGGACTCGCCTTCGTATCCGCGGACCATGAAATGGTCGAGTCCGTTTCGGTGGCAATCGGTGCAGGTGAATTTGGCCGCCGCGACGTGGACGTCGCCGTCTTCCATCCAGCCCTCGCTCAGGTCCGTGTCCGCGGGGACGGTCGAGTGGCAGAAGTAGCACCGGCGGGCGGGCGGGTCGCGGGTCACGTCGAAGAAGATCCGTTCCTTGCAGTCGAAATGGGCGGGATTGTAGAGCACGTTTGGCGGGACGGCCCAGGCGTCGTCTGGGTTGCGCCCGTTGATGTAGTCATAGGACTCGGGCAATCTCGAGGCGACGTTTCGCACGACGCCCAACATGGACGCGCCCGTGGCGGCCCATCGGAAGTTTTCGCGCATGACCTGGAAGACCCATTCGCCCTGGTTCTGCTCGCGGCCGGCGTTGTGGCAGGCCAGGCAGTTGACCTCGAGCTCGCCCGAGATCTCCCAGCGCGACTCGGGGTCGACGGCCGGGGCCTCCTCGGCCGGTTTCTGGGTGTAGCCGTAGTCCATGAGGCGCCCGCCCTCGCCCACGCCGCCGCCGGGCAGGTGGCGCCCGAAGGTCTTGGTGAAATCCCACGCGGACATGCCGAGATCTTCGGGCCGCCACGCGCCGGGCCAGTCTCGGTACGAGATCGGGATCTGGGTGCCCGTCTCGGCGTCGATGACGACCCACGGCTCGCCGGGCCGCCCCGGCTGGGTAACGTCCTTGGACGCGTTGAAGTGCCAGCCGGTGCTGATGGCGTCGTACTCGTGGCAGTCGCCGCAGGTGGCGCGGGGCGAGAACGGCATGGCGGGATTATCGTCGGGGCGAATCTTGTCGCCTCTCTCGTCGAGCAGAGGGATAATGTGGACGGCGGGGGTCCGGCTACCGTCCAGGTGGACATACTTGGTGGGGAAGGCCGCCAGACTGCCGATCCCCGCTGCCGCCAGAGCGAGCGTAAGAACGACCGCGCCGGCGCTTGCTGCTAGTGGGCGCTTGTTCTTCAAACCTCGAAGTCCTCCGGCGAGAAGTCGATTCTGCGTCCCACTTCGACGGCCTTGTTGACGGTCAGCACGGCCATGGCGGTCTCGTAGCCCATTTCGCCGGGGCAGTTGAGGGGAACGCCGTGGCGGATAGCGTCGAAGAAGTTTTCGAGATGCGGTTGGTGGGCTGGCTTGTTCAGCCGCACGGGCAGTGGCCAGGAGAGCAAGTCGGGCGAATCGCGGACGTCGGCCACAATGTCCGCGTTTTGGGACGGCTCGGGGGCCTCGGTGACCAGGGGCATGAGGAGGCCCTGCTTGACGTAGGGCTCCCAGTCTTCGGCGTGGGCCTCGCGCAGCATATGGTCCCCGCGGTCGGGGACCTCGGAGATGACCAGGGTGCCCTCCTCGCCCATGAAGGTCTCGTAGAAGCCGCCGTTGCTGGTGGTGGTGAGCACCTGGTAGAAGGCGCGGTTGGCGCCGACGTCGGTATCGTATTCGAAGATCGCCATGACGTTGTCGTACCACTCGTGGTTCGGGTAGAAATTGACGCCGCCGTCGGCCATCACGGACTTGGGATTGCAGCCCCACACCCACGCGAAGATGTCGATCTGGTGCGAGCCGAGGTCGACGATGGGCCCGCCGCCGTATTTCTTGTACCACCGCCAGTTGCGGAAGTGGTGCATCGAGTCGTAGCCGTACTTCTCGAGCCTGTCGGGCGGGATCTCGTATTTCTTGGGCCACCCGAGGTCGTCGCTCTTGGCGCGGTTCCACTGGGCGAAGGCGTGGGTGACGCGTCCCAGGAGTCCGGTCTCACGCACCAACGTGTCGATCGCGTGGTGGTAGCGGGGATTGCTGCGGCGCTGGTGGCCGATTTGGAGCAGACGCCCGGTCTCGCGCGAGGTGCGCACCATCTGGCGTGCCTTTCCGAGATCGTTCGACATCTCTTTCTCGCAGTAGACGTCGAGCCCGGCCCGCATGCAGGCGATGGCGTGCTCGGCGTGCATGAAGTCGGGCGTCGCGATCACGGCTGCGTCGAGGTCCTGCTCTTGGGCAAGCAACTCCTGGTAGTCCTCATAGACGTTGACGTCGTGGCCGTACTTCCTGAGCATGCCCGACGAGCGTTTCTGGGGATACTCCCAGATGTCGCAAAGGGCTTTGACGCGGATATTCGGGATGCGCAGGATGGATTCCATCAGCACGCGGCCTTGGGCGCCTTGACCGATCAACGCGACGTGCAGGTCGTCACCCGGCCCTTTGCGCTTGATGGGCGCCGGGGCGGCCACAGGCGCCTCCGGTGCGGCGGCCTCGGCCGGCGCTTCCGGCGCGGCGGCCTCTTGGCCGACGGCCTTGCCCGCGAGGATCAATCCTGCGGTGGAGGCCAAGAAGTGGCGCCGGGAAGGCCCTTTGCGTGGCTTTGGGGGCGCGGCACCGTCGGCTTCCCCGGCCTGTTGTTTGGGTTTACGGCTTTTACTCTCTTTCATGGGATCACCTCTACCGGCACTGCGTGCCTTTTTCTGGTCCAGGGACGGATCATACCGAAAAACAGGCGCTCAGTTCCACGTCGGTCTCACCGAGGCCCGGCAGATGTCGGGGGCAGGGCACGCCCTGCCCCCGCCGTGTCCGCCCACGGTGTATGCCATACGAAAGGCCGCCGGGGCGCGGCGCCTTGCGTGGGCTCGCCGGACTATTTCGCGAGCTTGGCCGCCACCTGGTCGAAATAGGCCACGCCTTGGGCGATCTCGGGCACCGAGTTTTCCCAGTTGTGCTCGTACTCGGCCGAGAACACGGCCTTGATGCCTTGTCGCTTGACTTCGGCCAGCATGCCGTCCACGTCGCCTTCACCCGTGCCCCATGGCACGTCGTGTGCCCCAGCGCCGAACTTGTTCAAGTCTTTGAAGTGGAAAGAGACAATGCGCCCTTCGAGTTTCTGGAGCGCTTCGATAGGGTTGACGCCCGACCGCATCCAGTGGCCCGTATCGGCGCAGGCGCCGATGTACTTGCTGCGGCCCTCACATACATCGAGGACTTTGTCCGGATTCCAATAGCGCGACGGTTTCGGGTGGTTGTGGATCGCCACGCTGATGTCGTATTCCTGGCAGAGCTTGTCGATCAGGTCGAAGGCCTCGGGCGGCGGTTCCGAGGTGATGACCTCGATGCCCATCTCCTTGGCGAAATCGAAGGTCTTGCGGCAGGCGGCCTCATCGTTTGGCAGGCCGGTCACGCCGAAGGCCACCAGGGCGACGCCGGCCTCGGCCAGCTTCGCCTTGACCAGGGCCTTGGCCTCGTCGGACATGTCGGGGCCGATCTTGACGTCCGGCTGGTCCGGGCTGAGCGCCTGGCCGGGATACGCCTCGATCACCTTGAGGCCCATCGAAGCCACCTTGTCCACCGCCTCGAAGAAGGTGAAGCGGTTGAAGGAGTAGGCTTGGCACCCGACTCGCCAGCCGAGTTTCTCGGCGTTAGGCGCGCCCGGCCCGTTGGCCGGGCTGGCTTCCTGGGCACCGGGCGCTGCGGCCAGCGCGAACACCGCCAATAGGCACACCGTGCACGACACACTCCAATGTCTTGTCGTTTTCATCGCAGTTCCTTTCCTTCAACTAAACGCTCATACATGGATACTTATTCACTGCCGTCGGCCTGGGCGAAGTACTTGCCCGATAGGCCCTTCAGGTCAAGCGCCACGGGCTGCGCATCGGACGCCACGTCATCCGGTGGGCCTCGTCGTCGTTGGTGATCCGCTCCGCCACCGGGTCCCACTCCAGCCTTTTGCCGGTGAGCATGGCGATATTGGCCAGGTGGCACATGGTGGCCGAATGGTGGCCGACCTCGGGCGGGGCCATGGTGGTGCCGCGCGTGCGGACGGCGTTGAGGAAATCGGCGTGGTGGCCGGGGCTGCGGCCGAGATGGATCTCGTTTGGTCCGATGACCTCTTGCAGCAGCGACGGCGGGTCGGCCTCGAGGTTCCCGCCGTGGATGTGGATGAACACCCACCCGTCGGTCCCCTCGAACTTCAGTCCCCGCGGTCGCTCGGTCGAGCAGATCATGCGGACGCCGTTGGCGTACGTGAACTCGAAATGATAGTCGGTGGCGCAGTCGAACAGTCCGTCCCGCATGAAGTCGCCGCGGCCGGTGACCTCGATAGGGCCTGTGTGGTCGGTGTTGTTTCCGAGCTGGCCGATGTCGATGACGTGCGCGCCTCGGTCGGTCACCTCGCCGCCCGAGTACTCGAGGATGTAGCGGAAATGGAAGTGACAGCGCCCCTTGGTGTAGGGCTCGTAGGGGCAGGGGCCGAGCCACGTGTCGTAGTCGAAGCCGTCGGGAACGGGCATGGGTCCGGTGGGAAAACTGAGGTCGCGTCCGTCCCACGGCAAGTGCACGTGGATGGTGTGCAGCTTGCCGATGCGGCCGTTGCGCACCAACTCGCAGGCGTAGCGGGCGTTCGGTCGCGAGCGCTCGTGGCTACCGGTCTGAAGCACGCGGCCGTAGCGGCGGACCGCCTTGCAGACCGCGCTGCCCTCGGCGATGGTGTTCGCCAGCGGCTTCTCACAGTACATATCTTTGCCGTGCTTGGCCGCGGCGATACAGATCAGGGCGTGCCAGTGGTCCGGTGTGCCGATGCACACCGCGTCGATGTCGTCGCGCACCACCAAGTCGCGGAAGTCGTTGTAGGCCGCGCAGTCCTGGTTCTCGTACCGTTCATCGACAATGCCCTTGGCCCGGCCGCGGTGGGCCTTATCCACATCGCACACGGCCACCATCTGCACACCAGGGTCGCCCAGGAATCGGCGCATGTTGCCGGTGCCTTGGCCGCCGGTGCCGATGGCCCCCATGACGATGCGGTTGCTGGGCGCCACGGCCCCGTCCGCCCCGAGGGCGCTCGAGGGGATGATATAGGGGAACGCCACTGCGGCCAGGGACGCCTTGGCAGCCCCTTTGAAGAACTCGCGTCGAGTGGTCCTGTTGGTTGGCATAACTGCTATCTCCCGTGTCACGTGCTGGGCCAGGATAGGACGGAATAGGACGGAATAGGACGAAATGGGACAGAATGGGATTGCTTCTGTCCTGAGAGTTTGTGAAAAAATGCCGCAAGAAGCGCCCGGTCGCCGTGCCGCCGGCTGGCAGCCGACGGTACGGGGACCACCGTCCATTTCTTCAGAGGCTCTGAGGTCATTCGCTGTCCGGGCCGGCCTTCTCGTCTTTGATCTCGCGGATGAAGACGTTCCTGAAATACAGGGTATTGCCGTGGTTCTGCAACTCGATTTGCCCCGAGGGATAGATGGGCTTGCTCCGGTCCCAGTAGTTTTCGAGGGGCGTGTCGTCGACCACGAGTTGGCCGTTGAGCCACACACTGACCCGCTCACCCACCATCTTGATCCGGAAGGTGTTCCACTCGCCGATCGGATTGTCGGCGCAGGCGAGCGGCTTGCTCGGATTCTCTTTGTTGTTATACAGGCCGCCCGAGCCCTCCGGGCGGTCCGCCGTATCCCAGATCTGGACCTGCGGCGAACCTCGCAAGTAGATGCCGCTGTCGCCCTTCGCCTTGATCTTCCAGTCGACCAGCATTTCGAAGTCGGCGTAGTCCTTTGCCGTACACAGGCTGTCGCCTTTCCCGCTGAAGACCAGCACGCCGTCCTCGACCTTCCAGGAAGCCCGCATTCGGTCATCGGCCTTGGCCTGCGCCTCGGCGAGTTGGGCCGGCGACATCGCGGCGCGTTTCTCGGGATTTGCGACGAGGCCCTTCCAGCCGGTGAGGTCCTTGCCGTTGAACAGCGCCACAAACCCCTCGGGGGGCGCGTTCAACTCCTGCTCGGCCCCGGCAGCGAAAGCGCCCAGAACCGCGACGCCTACCAGACTCACCACGATCAGCCCTTGCCTTCCAGTCATGATTCTCTCCTAGATTCCATTGCCTATGGGTTGTTGCGTGTTCCCTATTGGGTCTTCTCGTCCTTGTTGAAACGCTCGCGGAGCTTCTTCGCGGCTACGGCGGCCTCCTCCTTCACCTCGTCGTCGGCCAGGAACGGCTCGACCAGCCGCAGGGCGTCCCGATATTTCACGTCCGCCAAGGCCCCGACCACCATCTTCTTCTCGCCAGCGGTCTCGGCTATGTCGACGGCTTCCTCGTAGAGCGCGATGGTCTCTTTGGGCGAGCGTTTGCTGTTCATGGCGAGCAGCCGCAAGAGGCCCCGCAACGCGAGGGTCCGGTGCGTATCGTCGCGGGCTCGGCCCGCGATGCGCACGAGGTCGTCGATGGCGTCGATGTTCGGCCAGTTGGCCAGGGCGCGGACCGCCGCGGCCTTGGTGTTGGCGCGACCACGGCGCGCGGCCTTGGCCACCGGCTTGAGTCCGTTCGGGTCGCCCAGCTCGCCGAGCACAGTGTACAGCGAGGCCTTTGCTTCGGCCTTGCGGGTTTTCTTGAGCACGGCCAGGGCCGCCTCGGCGCGCTGCTCCTGCTCGGGAATCCGCTTGGCGACGGCCACGACGGCCCCTTCGGCTTTCTTGCGGGGCTTCGCCTCTGTCTCGTTGATGAGCAGGTCGAGCAATCCGGGCAACCGATCAGGGGATGCCAAGGCCCCGAGGGCCCCAAAGGCCTCGGCGCGAACGTCGACGGCCTCGTCTACGGCCGCCTCGAGGATGGCCGGTACGGCCGTCCGGGCGTTGCGGACAGCGAGACTTCGGACCACCTCGGCCCGGGCCTCTGGGCCGCACGCTTTCAGGTAGGCCACCATAGCGGCGTCCACCTCGCCGCGGCGCAGCGTGTCCAGGCTGTTCTGTGCGACGCGCCGTGCGTCCTTGTCGCCGGCGGCCGCGGCCTCGACGAGGCCGGGTACGCTCGAGGCGTTGCCGAGCTTGCCCATCGCGGCCAAGGCGGCCAGCCGGACGGCCGGGTCGTCGCTGGCGGCGGCGCGGGTCGCCGCATCGAGTGCGGCCGGGTCGCCTCGGTCGGCCAAGGCGTTCAGCCCCAGCGCCTGGCTCGATGGCGTCAATTCCGGCAGGGCCTTCACAACGGCCTGCGTGACAGCCGCGCCTTCCATGTTGCGCACGCAGATGGTGGCAGCCTCGCGCAGTGCCACGTCGTCGCCTTTGAGGGCGGCCAGCACCTTGGGCAGGCCGTCGGTGGGCGCAGCCGTCGTGAAACCCATGAAGGCCGCGATGCGGATCCGGGCGAGATCATCCTCGAGCAACTCGGCGTACATGGTCGCGGCCTTGTCCCCCTCGCCTTCCGCGACCAGCTTGTCGGCGCAGAGCAGGTAGGCGTCCGCCCAGGCCGGATGAAGCGACGCGGGCGCGCGGTTTTTGACCTTGGCCAAGGCCCGGGTGGCGTCGGCGCCAGCGATCCGCCCGAGTGCGTCGATGGCGGCCTGAGCGATGGCGGCATCGCGGCTCACGCTCAAAGGAGCCAGCTTGGCCACGGCCGCGTCGCAACGTCGCGCGCCCAGGGAGTTGATGACCCCCGCCTTGACGCCGCCGGAGCACCGGCCGAGTGCGGCCAGCAGGGCCTTGTCCGCGGCCGGGCCCGGGATCCGCTCGAGGGCGTAGCGGGCCATGTCCGACGTGCCCTTGGGCCCGAGCATGCCGGCCAGCGTCGGCACCGTTTTGTCGGTGCCGATCAGGGCCAGTTGGCGGCAGGCAAAATCCTTGCCGTCCCGCGTGGCCTTCGAGCGCAGGACGGACACGAGCGCCCGCTCGAGCGCAGCGCGCGTCGCCAAATCGTCCTTCGAGTCACGCACCGCGTCGGCCACTACGCTCAGCGGCTCGCGGCTCTGCCCGAACTGATACGCAGGCACGGCCTTCAGCGCCGCGTCCAACGCGTCGTCCGACCAAGCCGGCCCCAGGCCCACGCCCACGGCCAACACCAGAAGCACCACCACGATTCGCCTGTTCATCGTTTCCTCCTTGCAGTCCAACCAAGCACCGGCAGGGCCTCCCCCTGGGCCGGCACGCTCCTTTTCATCCGTAAGCCGTAAGCGTTCGGCCAAAGGATGCAGGATTACGGCAACATCCAATGTCGAATGCTCGTTGTCCAATGTTCAAGGGAATCCAGATGGGGCTCCTTGAAGATTGGGCGTTGAGCCTTCGATATTGGGTGTTTTCCGATTTCATCCTTCATCTTTGGCCGAATGCTCACCTTCATCCTTCCCACATCACACCTGCCACGGCGCCCGCATCGCCCGCGTCAGCCGACGGTTCGCTGCCGCGTCGTCCACGA
>Ga0272442_10006846_pt1 | contig 14857 bp, 13 predicted proteins | sample SSMForm2O_FD_200262 | JGI IMG/M metagenome (GOLD analysis project Ga0272442, IMG submission 200262) | Marine sediment archaeal communities from Little Sippewissett salt marsh, Falmouth, MA, United States - SSM-Form-2O | ecosystem: Environmental > Aquatic > Marine > Wetlands > Sediment ...
GCACTATTATTCCCCCTAAATATTTTTTAAAATTATAATCAATCAGTCGATATCTAAGGGCATACCCGTAGTATTCTGCCCTTCGGAAAAAAATAATTAAAAAAGCCCTTCAACAAATGCCAAAGGGCTTGAAATATTCTGGCTCCCCCTATTGGACATACTTAGAACTTTTCAAGGGGAAATTCAATACAAAATATAAGATTAATAAGTTGAGGAATAGTACTAATACAAATAATCAATTGTATTTACTAAATATATTCATTCATTTGTCTTATTGTAATTTGAAAATCTCCTTTCTTCCATCGACAACTATCTAGCTATTAACAATATAAAATCATAATTAGAATTGATATCATCAATGATATCTCTAGAATAAAGTATGTTTAAAGAAGAAATCATTCTATCTGCCAAGTAATTTAAAACATTTTTTCGATAATTCATTTTGAAAAATATTCAAATTATAAACTGAATTCTTTTTCAATTTCCTTCTCATCGACATCAAATATTAGCTGTTTAGGAGGCAATTTTTCTTCGTAGAAAAATTCCGGTAAACGATCATCAGCCTTACTAAAACCAGCCTGCCAATTAAATTCCTTTTCGACTTTAAGTAGTTCAGTTCCCATTTGAATCATATCCCTATCGTTAAAAGAAGTTCCATATCTAGCATTGATTAAATCAGCAATTATAGCCATATTCTCTATGGTTGGCCCCACAAAAAAACATAATCCAGTTAAATCACAAACGCCCGTCATTACCTGTATATCATGAGATAAGGCTGCTTGATTTTGTGCTTTTTGGACATCTGATATTTCTCTTAAATGTTTTTGATAACCAGTTCTTCCAGGTAAAACATTTCCTGCTGTATGGTCAGCTCCCTGTGAAGAAGTAATATAGGTGACTCCAGTTCCTTTTAATCCTCGAGGATCGTATCCTGAAATAGCTTGTTTTTTTACAACCGGAATCCGATGTACCCCAAGCACTTTTCCAGTTAAAAATGCTCCTTGGACAATTACTTTTCCTAAAGGAGTTTTCTTTCTAATTTCTTCCAGAAGCTCCATTGCCTTTTTTCCATTTCCAAAGGGAATTAGGCCAGATTCCATAACAACACCTAGGGTAACTCCTATTTCCATTGTATCCAATCCATATTCATCACAAAACCGATTCATTTTAGCAATGATATCTAAATCATTAATTCCACAGTTGGCTCCCATTAAAGCTAGAGTCTCATATTCCATACCAGAAGTAAGATATTGACCTTTTTCATCATTATATCGTTTACCACAACGAATAACACAACCAGTATGACAAGGAATCCCCTGCTTGCCTCCGCGATCTTCAATTATCTTTTTAAGTTGTTCCGCATTAATCAAACTTGCATCCTTAAATTGACCATATCGAAAATTATAAGTAGGAAGACATCCTAAATCATTCATTGCCTGGACTAAACCAGAAGTGCCATGAATAGTCATTCCCTTTTTTTGTACTATCAAACTCCTAATCCAATTTTTACTAATTTCTTTAAACTTAGTTTTATTATGATAAGAAATATTGGTAATCCCTTGATCATCAATAATAATAGCTTTTATTTTTTTTGAACCCATTACTGCACCTAATCCTCCTCGACCACAATGTCGAGTAGGAAGTCCTTCTAAATCAGTAACGGAAATAGAAGCACTCAAATACCTGTTCTCTCCACCAGGACCAATGCAAATTATAGCAACTTTTTTCCCGTATTTGTTTTTGTAGTATTTGGCAGTCTTATAAATTTCTGCTCCAGCAATTTCACTTGCATCTAAGAACTTTATACCCTCTCTATTAATGTATAAACTCATCCAATGCTCTTCACATGGTTGATTTTCAATAATTATGGCCTGTATTCCTAATTTAGCTATTGCCGTTCCTGCCGTACCACCAACATTACTTTCTTTAATGCCCCCTGTTAAAGGGCTCTTTGCCCCAACCGATAGCCTTCCGGAACAAGGAGCTATAGTAGCACCTAATAATCCTGGGGCTAAAATCAATTTATTATGGATATCTAGAGGCTCGCAAAGTGGATTAATTTCGTCCAGAATAATCTGAGAAGTAAGAGCCCTGCCACCTAAATATCTATTTAAATATTTTTGATCATCTTTTTTTATTTTCTTTTTTTTCGCATCTATTCGATAGATACAACAATTATTGTTCATATATATGCCTCCATTTCCTAAATGTATTTTGTCAGTATAATTTTATAAAATATATGTTAATAAAAAATATGTAAGTTCAGAATCATATTTGTTTTTATCTTTTTTAACATGTAGTATAGTGCCCTGGCTCTACCACCCCAATAGGTGCGATAAAATTTTTCTGAAGGATGTTTTATCCAAGTTTTTTTGTTCGATAGGTTTACAAGTAGAATGTTTCCTGTGTAACCGTAGGGCATACTAATTTTCTCCTTTTCTATTTTGATAAAAAATGTTTTATTAATTTTGTTAAATAATTTTCCAATATTTCTTTATTTTTTAATAATGACATATTTATTTCTTCTCGTTTTTTTCTAACATATTTTTAAATTACTAAAATATTATTTACGATTTTTAATAGATCCAAATCTAAAGTTATATCTTTAATTTTTGAACCTGTATACCGCTAAAAACTACTAAACTTCCTCCTAAAATCTGGAAGATATTAATTGATTCATTTAAAAAGAGACATCCCAAAATTATATTTAAAATTGGTACAATCATTGACATCATTGATACATATGTTGCAGTAGATATATTAATAGATTTATTTATAGAAATTGCCATAACCGCAACTAAAAAACCTACAATAAATACTAATCCGGGAAAAACTATTTTTGTAATGTCTGCTCTCATAAGAAATGCTATAATTACAAATACTGGAAGTGCAAAAAAAGTTCTTCCCCAGGCAACTATAATTGAGTTTACTTTTTTAGTTAAGATTTTTTGCACAATCACTACGCAAGAAAAACAAAATGCAGCAATCAAAGTGAATAAATCGCCAGCTTGTGGTAAAATAAGTTTTCCGCCTGAAATAATAAGGTAGAGACCAATTATAAAAGCGAATAAAAGAAAAACTCTATTTTTGTCTCTTTTTTCTTTTAAAATAAGAATGGCAAGTAAAGGTGTAAATATTATCGTACTTTTGATTGTAAAACTATAATTGATTGAAGTCGAATATTTCAATCCATATAGACCTACTATATAACCTATTCCAAGAAAACATCCTGCAAAAAATAATTCCTTGTATATGCTTATATTAAGGTGTTTTATTTCATTTTTAACATGAATTATCACATATATGGTTAGAATTAATGTACTAACAAATACAGCTTGCGTTATAAAGGAAATTGGATTAACATCTTTACTTAGAGCAATTTTATTAAAAAATATTTTTAGTGCCCAGGAAAATGAAAAAATACCTATATAAATTAGCTTTCTATTGATCATTTCCACATTTCCAATTTATTTTATTTCATCTTATATATTTTTATCCCAAGACGTTTTTTGTTTTCAATAGATTTAGCTTTACAATTTTTTATTGCATCCGATGGAAGTCGTGAAATATAAACAGTAAATAGAAAAAAAACTAATATGAGGATTCCCCAGATTAAAAGATCTAATTTTAAAAACAGAGGAAAATAAGACATCATATACTGCTCCTCTTTTCTGGAAATTTCATAGGTGGTAATTGATTTGCTGTTTGGTATGTCCATTTAGAACAAAGACTAATCAAGACAAAAGTAATTAAACTTATTAATGCACACCAAATGGAAACATGTAGTCCAAAGATAGCCTGAAAATTTATCGGTAAATTAAATTGATACATAATTCCACCAATGAGTGCTGTAATAAGACTCCAAAAAGCAGCATCTGGATGTGCAAGCTTCCACCATAGACCAAAAGCAACACAAATCATTAAAGCACCACGAATGGAGTATACAAAAAAAGCTTGATGTAAAATTTTAGGTAGAGTCATTGCTCCAAAAGCAGAGGTCAATCCGATGATTAAAATCCATAAGCGTGTCCAACGGGCTAAATATTTATCGTCTGTATCCGGATGAAGCCAACGCTGCCATATATCTTTGGACATAATTGAAGCACACCCGAAGAGTATACCGGCAACAGTAGAAACTAATGCAGCAAATATACCGGCAATACCAATTCCACCAATGATTGGATTTATATTCATTAAAGTCGCACCTAAAGCAAGTTTGGGATTACTCGTTAATCCAGCTGCCCTGGCATAAAGTCCCATAGAACCGGTCCAAATACTCAAAGGCAAAACCAGAATTGCTGCTAAAATCGGAGCTAATCTAGCCACTTTCCAATTTCGTGCACCAAAAGAATAATTCACAGTTGCCTGTGCAGCGGGAATACCTAAAAAACCGGCTAAAAAGTAGCCTAGAACCGCTACTCCTCCCAAACTAAAAGGACTGAATAAATGTTCGGGATTAAGATTAACATTGGAAAGAATCTGTGCTAAACCTGCAAAACCACTCATTCCCTGAGAACTAACTAATAACGGTATTTCTTTTTTCATAACCCACCAAAAAGCAAGTGGTATGCCTGTTCCTATAGTAAACATAAAAGCAACACTGGTAAATGCTACCGACCACATTCCTGCTGCAAGTAAGTACAAAGTCATTGCTATACCACAAAATAGTACACTTAGTTTTAAATCAAGACCGGTAACGCTGGTTACAAGTGATCCAAGAGCAGTCATCTGAATAACCGTGAAAAACCAGTACCCGATAACATTTAAAACAGAAGCTGCTTTCCAGGTTTTTATATCGTAAAGATAGTATAGATACTCTGGAATTGTGACTACATTGTATTTCCGGTAATAATGCGAAAAAGCAAAGCCAAATAACATGAGTCCACATGCAGAAGCAATATGATACCAAATCACACCCATTCCACTTGTAAAAGCCACTTCCGCAGTTCCAATAGTTCCAAGACCACCCATATATTCAGCTGCAATGGAAACAGATACAAACATCATTCCCAGATTTCTACCTGCAACAAGAAGGTCTTCGGAATCTCTTACCTTTTTCATCGCAAGCAATCCCAATAAAACAATAAAAAGAAAATATATTATTAATATTCCTAGTTGAATCGACATAAAAACTCCTTTAAGCTGCCGCAAATGTCATTATAATTCCCAATACAAAGATAACAAGGTATGCAATCAAAAAAGGTTTATCGGTCTGGTCAAAGAGAATTAAATCTTCATTCTCAATTATAGGTTGTGTTAATTCTTCTAAATCAAGCAAATCATTTTTTTTATTCATAATTAATCCTTATTAATAATTCTTTGAGATTTTATTTAATGAATTCTCAATGATATCCAAACCGGCTATAAGTTGTTTTTCTTGTATTACTAAGGGCACTAAAAGTCTAATTACGTTACTATAAAGACCTGCCGAAAGTAAAATTAATCCCTGTTTATATGATTCTTGAATAATGGCATTTGTTTCTTCTACTGCAGGCATTTTTGTTTTACGATCTTTTACCAACTCAAAAGCTACCATCGCACCCCGTCCTCTTACATTTCCTATAAGTGAATGTTTATTTTTTAATTTTTCCAAGCGATTAAGAATAATTTCTCCTATTCGATTTGCTTTCTCCTTAAAATTATCTCTTTCCATTATTTCAATTACTTTTAAACCTGCTGTACATGCCAATGGATTCCCAGAAAATGTTCCACCTAAACCACCCGCATGAGCAGCTTGCATTATTTCTTTTCTTCCTGTTACTGCACTTAAGGGAATTCCAGCGGCTAATGATTTGGCCATGGTGATTATATCCGGAACTACAGACCAGTGTTCACAAGCAAACATTTTACCGGTACGACAAAAACCCGTTTGAATTTCGTCAGTAATCATTAAAATATTATATTTATCACATATACTCCTGATTTTTGCAACAAATTCATTAGGAGGAATAATAAATCCACTTTCTCCTTGAATAGGTTCCAGGATTACTGCAGCAACATTTTCTGAAGCTACTACACTGGTAAAGATTTCTTCTAATCTTTCCGCACACCTCAAATTACAAGCTTTCCTTTCTAATCCATATGCACATCTGTAACAATTGGCATAAGGAATTTTATGTATACCTGGTGCAAATGGGCCAAAGCCAAAACTATAAGGTTTGACTTTGCTAGTAAGAGACATGGTAAGAGAAGTACGACCATGAAAAGCACCTTCAAAACATATAACATCTGTTTTTTTGGTGTACTTACGGGCAATTTTAATAGCATTTTCCACTGCTTCAGCGCCACAATTTACAAACAATGTTTTTTTTGGAAAATTTCCTGGGCAAATTTCAGATAATTTTTTTGCCAGTTTAACATATGATTCATATAAAAGAACATTAATGCTTGAATGGAAAAAATTCTCGGCTTGTTCTTTTACTGCCTTTACGACTTCTGGATGTGAATATCCGATATTAAGTACTGCAATTCCGGCTGCAAAATCCAAAAGAATATTTCCATCGATATCTTCAACAACTGCTCCTTCTCCTCTTCTAATAAAAGTAGGAATGGTATAATACACCCCAGATGGAACATATATATCTCTCATTTTTAATAATTTCTTTGCATTTGGACCAGGGATTTCCGTTCTTACCTCAGGATTAATAACTTCTCTAAGATTATTCAAAAATATTCTCCTTTCACTAAAAATAATCTATTTTGTTAACTTTTGAAATATGTAGACCATTGCTAGAATAATAAATGCTAAAATGTTTAATTTTACATTTTGGATGATAAAACAAATTGCTCCCGCAAACAGTAAAATTCTTAATATGATATTTAATTTTTTTAATAAATATCCTTCAAGGCTCGCCCCCAAACAAAAAGCTCCAACTAAACATAAGGCTACTACCCATATTATTTCTAAAATACTACTATTATCCAATAATAAAATAGAAGGAGATATTACAAAAATAAATGGCACTATAAAGGCAGCCATGGAAAGTTTAAATCCCTGTACTGCGCTTTTTGCACCATCCGCTTTTGCTATCCCTGCACCTAGATAGGATGTTAAAGCAACAGGTGGAGTTACTGCCGAAAAAACGCCAAAATAAAAAATAAACAAATGAGCAGCTAAAATTGGTACTCCCATTGTAACTAATGCCGGAGCAACGATAACTGCTAAAATAATATATAGGGCAGTCGTGGGAAGCCCCATTCCTAATATTAAGGAAGCGATCATGGTAAGAATTAATGTTGGAAACAACATCCCCTTTGAAATGTAAAGAATGAGATTTGACAGTTTTAACCCTAAACCTGTCAAGGTAACAATTCCAATAATAATCCCACAAGTTCCACAAGCTGCTACAATGCTTAAGGAATTTTTTGCTCCTGTTTCGAGAGCATTTAAAAATTCTTTTATACCCATTCGAGTTTCTTTTTTAAACATGCTTACAACAATTGTGGCTATTACTGCATAAAAACCGGCTTTATTTGGCGAAAAACCTTTTAATAAAAAATACACTATTGTAGCTGGTGGGATTATTAGAAGATATCCTTTTTTTAATACATCTTTAATGACTGGTAATTTATCTGCCGGCATTCCTTTTAATCCGGATTTGATAGCTTCGAAATCAACCATTATACCAATTGCAAAAAAATACAAAATTGCAGGTAAAATTGCTGATACAACAATCTTTAAGTATGGAACACCAATTATTTCTGACATGATAAAAGCTGCAGCACCCATTACTGGCGGCATTATTTGTCCTCCAGTTGATGCAGCTGCTTCAACACCAGCGGCAAATTCCGGCTTATATCCAACTTCTTTCATTAAGGGAATAGTAAATGTTCCTGTAGTCACCACATTAGCATACGAACTTCCAGAAATCATTCCCATTGCACCACTAGCTAGTACAGCTGCTTTAGCGGGTCCCCCTCTAGCTCTCCCTGTTAGCGCAAAAGCCAAATCAATAAAGAATTTGGAACCTCCACATTGTTGCAGAAAAGCCCCAAACAATACAAAGATAAATACGTAAGTAGCCGAAGCATATAAAGGTACGCCAAATATTCCTTCAGTTGTAAGGTACATATGTTCTGCTACTCGAGAAATTGAATATCCTTTATGACAGATAATTCCTGGTAAAATCGGACCAATAAAACCATAAATAAGAAAAATACTTGCTAAAATCACCAAAGGCCAACCCATAATTCTTCTTGTTGCTTCAATTACAATAGCAATTAGAATAATCCCAAAAAATATATCTTTTGTTAAGGGTGCTCCAAAATGGGCAAGTATTTCATAAAAACCCGCAATTAATCTATAAATACTCATTATACTTAAAATGATTAAAAAATAATCTATCCAAATATATAAATTATTTTTATTTTTACTTAAAGGAAAAACTAAAAAAGTTAAAACTAATCCAAATCCTAAATGAATTGCCCTATGCATTGTTGGATTAAAGACACCAAAAGCAGCAATATATAATTGATATAAAGACATTAATATTGCAATAACTATCGCCAATTTTTTATTTGTCTCATATAATGTTAAAAAAATATTTTTTTCATTATGCATCATTGATTTCTCTGTCCGCAAATTTTCGGTCAAATTTCTCCTCCCTTCATCACTTACATAAATTTTTTCTGATGGGTGTGAAATAAATTAGATTGTTTCACCCCCATCAGAAAAAGGAAACTTACAAAATAACTATCATTTCTACAAAAAGATCTTAGTACACTAAATTATTTAATGATACCCATTTCTTTATAATACTTTTCTGCACCCGGATGAAGAGGAATGGATAATCCTATGGTTGCAGTGTCTAAGGTAATGTCCTTTCCTTTTGCATGAGCATTGGCTAACTCTTCGGTATGTTCAAATATTGTTTTCGTAATTTCATAGATAAATTTCTCATCTTGCTCAATATTAGTAACTAAAATTGCCGGTGTTCCTAAAGTATCTACATCCTCTTCCATTCCTTTATACATATCTTTTGGAATAACAACAGGAGTATAAAGTTTATTATTTTCTAGCAATCCTTTCTTTGCAACTGGATCGAGGTTTAATAGTTTTACGTCTAATGTTGATGATACATCGATTACGCTAGAAGTAGGTATGCCTGCGAAAATGACTACTGCATCAACAAATCCATCCTTCAACGCAGTGACTCCTTCTCCGAATGATAGAAAATTTGGTGTGATATTTTTATAATTAATACCATGTTCTTCAAGTATAATTTTCCCTGCATATTCAGTTCCACTACCAGGTGCACCAACAGCAACTTTTTTCCCTTTTAGATCAGCGATACAGTTAATGCCGGAATCCTTCAAAACAATTAATTGATAGGTTTCTGGGTACAAAGCTGCAATACTTCTTACGTCATCACCAGGATCTTCATCGTAAGGTGGTAACCCAGAAAACACACGATACCCAGAAGTAGCACCTACAAAACCCATTTGAATTTCACCGTTTTGTACCATTCTCATATTTGCAACAGAACCTCCAGATGTTTCTGCAGTTGCAAAAACACCTTCTAAATATTGACTAATAATATTAGCAATGCACCCACCTAAAGGATAATAAGTGCCGGTTACTCCTCCTGTTCCTATAGATATTGCTTTGTTAGCTGCAGAAGAAGTTAAACAAAAAGAAAAAATAAGTATTAAAGTTAATACAAATACTATTACAAAGTAACTAGATCTAGTAATTCTTGACATACAAAACCTCCTGATTATTTTATTTTCAAATTTTTTATTTTAGATTTGCCTTAATAGTATTAATATATTCTTAATCACCTCCCTTTTCGATCTATTTTTAATTTCTCAGTTTCTCTCTGAGTTGTCATTCCGTGCTATTTTCTTAAAACAACGACAACTTTGTTCCAATTTTTTTCTTTAAAGCATTTTGATATACATAATATGCAGTTGCTACATCTTCTGTTCCCATTCCTCGAGGCCATAATAAAATAACTTCTTTATTGTTTTTTCTTCTTTTGCTTTCATTAAGAATTACTTCACCCATCTCTGCATAGATATCAGGCCAATCAATTATTTTATCTCTAAATAAAACCGAGAAACCCCATCCCATTGGTATTTTTTTACATTGTGCTAAATTGTCAACAATAATTTTATCTGCTCTACGAGGGATTTCATAATCAAGCTCAAAAGCTTGACCAGTACCCATCACTAACGCTCCATCTTTTACCCATTCATTCTTTACCAGAGGTTTTGGTTTTTCCATTCTAGTAGAAGTAATAATAATATCAGCTCCTTCAACAACATCTTTACATGAATCCTTAGCAATTACTTTTATTCCTAGTTCTTGACTTACTTTTTTCGCTACTTTTTGTGCTCTTGCATGATTAATGTCGATCACCCTTACTTCGTCCAAATTAATTGCTTCTGCTACACTATATATGTGATATGGCGCCACGGCTCCCCCACCTATAACTCCCAATATTTTTGCATTTTCAGAAGCTAAATATTTTGCCGCAACCCCACTAACTGCACCGGTTCTTAATAAGGTAATCAATCCTCCCTCCATAATAGCCAAAGGCTCTCCAGTAGTTGATTTATACAAGTTGACCATTGCCATTGCTGAAGGTAATCCCTTTTCTAGGTTGTCTAGATAAGCAGTAATAAGCTTAATTCCTGCTATATCTATATCCCCTAAATATCCTGGCATAATATTTAGGTGCCCACCATATTTTTGTTCCAAATCTAAAGGGAACTTAGGAGGCAATATTGCTTTTCCTTCGGTATGCGCAATAAATACATCTTCCATGATCTTAATAATTTCTTTTTGGCTAGGTAAATTTTGCTTTACTTCTTCTTGTGTAAGATACATAAATTCAACTTTTTTTCTTTCCATTTCCGAATTACTCCTATATTAATTAATTAATTCTAATACATCTACAACCTTAACTAACTTCCATTTTCCACATACATCTTTAGTTCTTCAACTGATTTACTTTCTAATCCTAACTTTTTCATAGTCATTCCATTATTCCAAAAATCCATTCCTGTTGCTGTGGATCCAATTGTAGCCATTGCTTTAATAGTTGGGACCGGTACATCTATTTGATCTCCGAGTGATACAAATGGAACTAATCCGTAAGGAACATCTTCAGTTACATATCGATGATTTATTGAAGTTGGAGCCAACTGAGTATGGTAGGCAAAGCAATTATAAATCGACTCATATAGGTTTTTTCCTTCAATTCCGTAATACATCTTTATAGCATCCCGCATTTTCATAATTTTTAAATCAAGTTTTTCTCCTAATGCAACCTTCTCCCGATCAATACCTTCCATTACTCTGGCCATTCCTTGTGTTACTGCATAGTTTCTGCAAAGACCTCCATCAATTGTATCGTGGAATGGAAACAACTTGCGTTCCACCATATGCATGTTGAGTAATATACTTTGGGGGTGAACCACAGGATTATTATTTGCCAAAGTGGTTTCCAGTACATTTTTTGCAGGTATCATTTGTGGGTATATTTTTTGAATTTCTTTTAATAACTTGTTCGTTCGTTTAGCTGGAAAAACCGAAAAAAGCATTTGGTTCTTTTTGGCTTTTACTAAAACTTTTGCCGAGCCAATTCTTTTACATATGTAATGTAAACTTTCAGTTTCGCAAATATTTATTTGCTTCTCACATCCCATGTCATTAAGTATTTTTTTACATTGAATAGCGCCAAAAAATCCCGGAAAAACAACTATTGTCTGTCCATCTTTTAAATAAGGTTTCATTTTTTTTATAAATCTTTCCCTACCAAAACTTGGAACTACCAGCAATATCAAATCTACTCCCTCTAATGCTACTTTTATATCTGAAGTAATTTCGCCTGTAATTTTAGTAAAACCACTCTTGCCACCAGCCGGAAGAATGAATTCTTTGCCTCCTGGCGTCCTTGCAATTACTTCGATCCCACCCATTTCTATAATTGGTTTTAAATTTGCATTATAGAATTCTGGCAGTTCATAGACATTTACCATATACCCCGCCATTGACAAATCTGCTGCAATAGCATATCCTCCATGTCCTGCTCCTAATACTGCAATTTTTTGAAACATATTTATTCTCCTTTTAGAAATTAATCAATAAATCTTCTTTTAGTAAAATCCCATCAAAGAAGATATTTTTAAAGTTTCTTCTTTTACTAAAGAAATATAAAGTTGTATTTTATCTTTTGGAAATCTCGAAATTGGGCCTGATACACTGATTGAGGCAATAACGTTTCTAGTATAGTCAAATATTGGAGCGCCAATTGAAACAGAACCTGTAATCCTCTCTTCGAAACTTATTGCATAACCATCATTTTTAATCTGTTTTAAATGTTCCTTTAATTTATCAGGATCTGTGATAGTGTTCGGTCCGAGTTTTTCCAGCTTAGTTTCCTTGATATAAGTATCAATATTTTCTTCTGGTAAATGGGCTAATAGTGCCTTGCCGGAACCACCACAATATAAAGGCAATATCTTTCCTATCTGTATTATTTTTCTGATATCTTGTGAACTTTCAATTTTTTCGATGCTGATTCTCTTGTTGTCTGAAACAATATTTAGATCAATGCTTTCTCCAGTCTTTTTTGCAAGTTCTTTCATAATTGGCAATGCAACACTTCTTACTTCTATTTGATTTTGCAAAATATGCCCCAGTTCAAATAATTTGATACCCAAGCTATATTTTTGAGTTAATTTATTTTTTACTAAAAAACCTTCATCTTCCAAGGTAATCAAAATACGATGGATTGTACTTTTATGTAGATTTAACTTTTTACTTAATTCTGTTACACCAAACTCTTTTTCATTTGCGGTGAATGATTTTAAAATTTGCGTTGCTCTTTTAATCGATTCTATATAGTAATCAGTTCGATTTTTTTTCATGTTGTTTCTCCTTTAGATGTCTCACTATGTAAGACGATGTCTCACTATTATATCACGTTCTACTTTTAACTTTTAAAATCCTTCTTTTTTTTTAAAAAAATATCGAAAGTGGTTACTTGGATATTGATTCCATCTAAATTATGTTTTAAAATGAAAAGAAAGTACAGAGAAAGTAGATCATATGAATAAAATGATAGAAAATAAAAAATATAGGCTAACTTCTTATTCGCAAAGAAAATTCATGATTAATACTTATCTTAAAACTCACAATATTACTCGATCCTGCAAAATAGCGGGTGTATCTATTAACACATTCCGATTGTGGTATGCCCGTTATCTCCAAGATGGTTTTGAAGGTATTAAAAAACATAGAAGTCATATCAATAAAAAATTAGGTAAAATCGAAGAAAAGTATAAAAAAGAAGTAATCATGCTTAAGAAAAATAACCCTGGATGGGGTCGTCGAACAATTGCCTCAGTTGTGAGTCTTAAAAACGGTGGGAAGAAAGTAATTAGTCCGAGTGGGGTGCAAATAGTATTAAAAAAGGCAAATTTATGGTTTGGTAAAATTTAATGGTTTTTTCTATTTATAGAATTATTTGAATAGTATCATTACAAATATATTCACTATTAGATAGACATTTCTTTTATACCAGTAGATTATGCAAGAGGATTGAAAAAATAACCATCCCCAATAGGGCAAACGGATAGATTGCTCCATATCCTGCTGCCGGCTCATCACTACCAACCGCCACAATTGCTGCTCCTAGTCCGGGTGTCGAAGTCATTCCGCCACAAAGAGCTCCTGATAATAATATCCAATTGATTTTAAAGACATATCTTCCAACCAGGTACCCAAAGGTAATTGCTAAAAAACCAACTACCAAAGCAGTCACCACCAGATAAACACCGGATCCTGATAGAGCATTAAAAGCATAAAACCCATATCTTAATCCAACAATGGCCAAAAAGAAAGCTAAAGAAATCTCCCGAATAACTCCCAATATCTTATGATCCATCCTAAAACAAAGGAAGCCTATGTGTCCCATATGTCCCAAGATCAATGAAGTTGATAACACTCCACCTGTGGAACCCAAGCCTATATTTCCCAATGGACCTAAATAAAATTTTAATTTTCCCAAGGTATAACCCAGCAAGCATGCAACAATAAAGGCAGTTAAGTCAAAATAAACGTTAGCATGCTTGTAATTAATTGAAGGATTCCTTCTGGTTTCACTAATTTCTTTAACAAAAATCTTCCTTTCTTTTTCAATGTTTATTTTAAAGAGAAGAGGGATGGCATTGACGGCAAAGATAACAATAAGAACACCAAAAGGGTATCCGACCGAATGACCAATTCCGATACCTGCTTCAGCACTGTTTATGTATTGACCTTTTTGATCTACATTGAGAGAATCAATAGCGTCTACTTTTTGAGATTCGTTAAGAAGATTCAATATTTTCCGTTTTTTGCTTTCCGTTAAAGAATCATAATCTTCTACTACCTGGATAGCATGTTCGCGTGCAGATTCCAAAGCAGCTGCCAAATCGGGAGAACTGGTTAAGGCTCCGATATAGACTCCCGCTACTTCATAAGAATTGAGCCCTGGCAAAATGAAAGTCATGCTATACATAGATGATGAGCCGTTATTAATAATACGCTTCTAGGTCAAGATTGCAATGAGTTTGGAGAGAAAATTATAATTACAACGATATACTAATATTACTAATATCCTTTGAAAATACAACCTAGGTAAGTCAAGTCCATATTAGTGTGTAAATTCCTCGGCATTTAGATTTCATGCTGCAATATGATTTGATTTAGTTTTGCAATCATGAATAAATTGATAATACTCACTCATATCAAAGTACTTTCTACCCGTTGACCACTTTTCATCCTGTTCTATCAATAAGGCACCAATTAACCTTATCACCGACTCCACATTCGGAAAGATGCGAATCACCCGTTCTCTCCGCCTTA
>Ga0272442_10006849_pt1 | contig 14857 bp, 10 predicted proteins | sample SSMForm2O_FD_200262 | JGI IMG/M metagenome (GOLD analysis project Ga0272442, IMG submission 200262) | Marine sediment archaeal communities from Little Sippewissett salt marsh, Falmouth, MA, United States - SSM-Form-2O | ecosystem: Environmental > Aquatic > Marine > Wetlands > Sediment ...
GGACCTGAGCTCGGGTACGGAAATACCCGAAAGAATCGACGCCCTGATCGTGGCCGGTGTCACCGATTCGGTGCCCGAGCAGGTCAAGTTTGCGGTGGACCAGTATATCATGCGCGGGGGGAGGGTGCTTTTTCTGGTGGACAACCTCGTTGTGGAACAGCGCATGCCCCGGATTGTGGACCACGGGCTCAAATTCATGCTTTTGAAATACGGTCTGAACATGGCAGGCGATATCGTGCGGGACGATAAGTCCCATTCGCCGCAGCGGGTAAGCCAGGGCATCTTTACTTTCAACCAGCCAAACCCGTTTTTCCCCCACATGGTCAAGGAGCAGTTCGGCGACCACCCGGTAGTGGCGAGGCTCAGCGAGCTGACCCTGCCCTGGACCGGCACAGTGGAGGTAAGCGCCCAGGCGGACAGCAATCTGACGTATTCCGTGCTGGCCGCCACCAGTGATGCGGGCCAAAGCCTGGGACCTCCCACTTTCCAGCCCTCGGGCGCACCGGCCAGGCTGCCGCTGATCGTGCTCGCCTCCGGCAAGTTCAACAGCGCTTTCGACGGCCGCACGGACCTGGTCCCGGAGGGCGGCAGCCTGCTTAACAGCAGCACTGTCGAAACGGATATTATGCTGGTCGGCGGCTCATCGCTTGTGGAAAACCAGTATCTTTATCCGGGCAATATGGAGTTCATGCTCAACGCTATCGATTATCTCACTATCGGCGATAAACTGATCTCCATCCGTACCAGGCCCACCACGGACAGGCCGCTTAAATCGATCAACGCCGAGATGAAAAATTTCCTGCGTATTCTGAATATCGTGGGTGTGCCGATTTTCGTTATCCTTTTCGGCGCGATGCGTTTTTACCTCAAGCGGCGGGACAAGACGGTGCGTTCCCGCTCTGTCTAGCACTGACTAATATCTATTCCGGCTCAGAGTGGACTGACCCGGAATGCAGGCAATCACTTCAACCGTAATGACAGGACGATGAAAAAGTTTATCAAACCATTGATAGTCCTCGTGCTTCTTCTCGTTGTCTTGCTGGTGGTGAAGTTTACCAGTCGGGATTTCAGCCGCCCTGACCCGGAGAAAACTCTGGCCGTGCAGCTTGATGAGTCATCGATCAGACGGATTGAGATCAGCCGGGGAGAAGAAAGTGTTACCCTTCTTCACAGCGCAACCGGCGATTGGCAGGTAAAGACCGGTCAGGCAATCAAGCCGGCCGAAACCGAGGCGGTTACCAGCGCCCTGACCAACCTGAACGGGATCAGCACCACTGATTTCGTGAGCCATAATCCCGGGAAACAGGCAGAATACAGCGTGGATGACGCAAGCGGCACGAAAGTGCGTTTTTACGGAGATGCGGACGTGCTGCTCGAAGAGCTGGTAATCGGCAAGCTGGGCGGTTTCGAGTCGCAGTCAATGGCCATGCAGCAGGGGCGGATCGACGAGAGCCGTTTTTTCACCTACATGCGCCGCAGCCGCAGCGACCGCGTGTATAAAGTGAAAGGTTTTTTCGCCGGGATACTGGGCCTGGATGCAGAACAGTGGCGCGACCACGTCCTGATGGAATTCGAGCCCACCCGGGTGCAGCAGATAAGCCTGGTCTACCCGGAGGAGACAATAGTCCTGGAAAAAGATATAAACGGTTCCTGGGCCATGACCCAGCCGCAAGCCTCTGCCGTGGACTCGACCGTTGTGCAACGGATGGCCGCCTCGTTGAGTACCATGCGGGCCTCCGGTTTCGTGGACTCGCTCCTTGCGGCTGAAACGCTCGGGTTTGCCCGGCCCACCGTGGTGGCGGGGGTGAAACTCGCCGATGGTACCGAGCAGAAAATCACCGTGGGCAGTGAACTGGAAGATAACCTCTCCTACTGCGTGAAAGAGCATGACGAGCAGGTTTATACTATCGCACGGTTCCGCCTGGACCAGTTCATGAAAAAACCGGCCGACCTGGTTAGGGAAGATGTGGAAGAAGCGGAGAGCGAAGAAGAATTAGGCCTGTAAAAATGCAAAATGACAATAAAGGCAGATCAAAAGGCGCGCCCCGGAGCCGGGGCGCGTTTTTTATTTGTTGACAAAGTGCGCTCAATGCCTCTTTTTTTGATCATCCAACTTTACTCTGAAAGAATTCCTCAAAGTTTTGATTCGGGTAACACTCCCCGGGGATAAGCGGGTAATTCTCCTTAATAAGGGGAATCATTGTTTAGTCCCCCTTAGCAAAGGGGGAGACAGGGGGTTGTCTGGGTGAATTCGCCCGGGTAGCAGTAATAACGACCAGGATCATCGTTGATATACTACGCAGTACTGCTGCGGTTTAGTTCATTCAACCCATTCCAGGAGGCGGACTTGAAACTCGCCGGCTATTTTACCTGTCTGATATCTTTTCTCCTGATCAGTCTGTTTGCAGTTTCAGCCGCTGCTCAGACTGCATCTTTTACTGTCGAGCAGGAAGCGGCTTCGATTGAAATACGGTCGCCGTCATACCGCGTTTCGATTGCCAGGGAACCCTACCGCCTGACAATCCTGCGCGGCACAGAGGCTGTGGCTGCCGGCGCGGGCAGCTTTTTCTATCGCAACGGCAGCCGCTACGTGCTTACCGAAGTTGAGAAGTGCACCGAAAGCCCGGACGGGGTTTTCCTTACTGTGGGCACCGCTGTTTCCGGGGTGAGTGCAACTGTGGTGCTGACTTTTTTCCCGGACAATATTCTCGTAAAGTGGTCCCTTGCAGACAGCAGGGTCAATGACCGGATGGGCGAAAGCTTTCTGCTCGAGACCAGCGGGCACTGGTACGGCGGCAATGTCACCAGCGGCCACAACTGGCCGCTGGAGACAGGCAGTATCGAGCTGGACCCGTTTCTGGCAACCAGCAACCAGACCGTACCGTTCTGGCTCACCTCCCGGGGAGCGGGCTTTTTCGTGCCCACCTACCAGCCGATGGGATTCAGTATCAACAAGGGCCGCGACGGCCTTTTTTCATTCAACCTCAAGGAAACTTCCACGCTCGAATACAGGATTATCGCCGGGGCAAATATCCTCGAGGCTTTCGACAGTTTCACCGCCCTTGCGGGCAGGCCGCAGGTCACTCCGCCCAGGGGATATTTCACCCAGCCGATTTTCAACACGTGGATCGAGCTGAAAATAGACGTGGCCCAGGCTGAGGTGCTCAACTATGCCGAAACCCTGCGCAGGCAACAGTTTCCCTGTGACGTGTTCATGATCGACGACCGCTGGCAGCGCGCTTACGGCGACCACGAGTTCGACCCGGAAAAATTCCCGGATCCGAAAGCGATGATAGAGCGGATGCACGAGCTCGGGTTCAGGGTGATCCTCTGGGTAGTGCCGTTCGTGCACGATAACGGGGAAAGCTACGGTTTTCTGGAGAAAAAAGGATGGCTGGTGCGGGACCAAAACGGGCGCTCCCCCTGCCGGGTCAGGTGGTGGAACGGCGAGGCCAGCCTGGTCGACCTGAGCAACCCGCAGGCTTTCAGCTGGTTCGTGGGCGAATTAAAACACCTTCAGCAAAAATACGGCGTGGACGGGTTCAAGCTCGACGGCGGCGATGCGCAGTATTTCAAGCCGGGTTTCCGCACTTTCGCAGGCGTGAGTCCCAACCGCTACACGGACCTGTTCGCGGAGGTCGGCTCGCAGCTTGCGATCAACGAGTACAGGGTGAGCTGGCTGGTGCAGCGCCTGGGCCTGGTGCAGAGATTGCGCGACAAGAACAACAACTGGAGTGTGGCGAGCGGGCTGGGCTCGCTGATTCCCCACGGGCTGACCGAATCGCTGATCGGCTACGCCTATTTCTGCCCGGACATTATCGGCGGGGGACTGGATGGGGATTTCAGGGCGGATAAGTTCGGGGGGATGGACAGGGAGCTGTTCGTGCGCTGGACTCAGGCCTCGGCCCTGATGCCGATGATGCAGTTCTCGTTCGCCCCGTGGAACCTGGAAGAGGAGTCAATCGCTATCTGCCGAAAATATGCCGACCTGCACGTGAAACTGGGCGATTATATCTACGGCCTGGCTGGCCGGGTGCGCGAAACCGGCCGCCCGGTGATCCGGCCGCTTTTTTTCCGCAACCCCGAGGACGAGAGCACGTACACGATCCCGGACCAGTTCATGCTCGGCGAGCGGTTCCTGGTGGCCCCCGTGGTCACCAAGGGCGCCACCGCCAGGGATGTTTACCTGCCCGCTGGCCTGTGGAAAGATTTCTGGAGCGGGGAGATTTACCAGGGAAAGCAGACTCTTGAAAACTACCCGGCCCCTCTGGATAAGCTGCCGATTTTTGTCAGTATTGATTGAGTGATTGTCTGGAAAGGGGAGTTTTAGATCGATTTGTTCAAATGAATAAATCTTCCCGTAGGGGCGAACCCGTGTGTTCGCCCGCATCGTTCCAGGCACCTTGTTCGGCAAAAGCGATAATAATTCGTTTTTTTCTGGACAACCGGGTCAAATCCGCTTAAATTTTGCCGCCATTTATTTTTCATGCATCTAACTCCATTAATAATAGGAAGTTAGGCATATTGCAGGCAACCCTGTTCGATATCGCGATATGTAATATTTATGGAACTTATTTTCGAGTTTGATTTAACATGATAGAGCGCGATAATCGTGCTGTTGAGCTTCAAACGCCATTCAGTTTGGCCGTTTTTCTCTCCCGTACCGAACCGGTAGATATTCTTACTCAATAGATTGGTATCATTTTTTTCGCCCGGCAGGATTTTGCCGATTAAGCGATTGCTGACCGTTGGCAACGGCCAGCCCCAGGCAGGCGAACCGCCCTGTTGAGATGAACGGACAGAGTTATCCGCGGGTAATCGCCTGCGCCACGGAAGGAGAAGCAGTAAAATGGAGAAGAAAAAGCCTCCTCATAGCAGGGTTCAGCCAAAAAGCAGGAACGGCAAACCCAGGATCAAAACTTTAGGCCCTGTTTTTAATCTGGAGGAGCATGTAAGTTCCGATTGGTGGAACAGGATATTCAATCATCTCTATCTCAAGACAGATGGCGATGTGGTTGACGATTTGAATATCACCCGCAGCGAAGTGGATCAGATAACCGGGATACTCGGGCTTTCAGCAAAACACAGGATTCTGGACCTCTGCTGCGGCCAGGGACGCCACGCCCTCGAGCTCACCCGCCGAGGTTTCCGTAATGTGGAGGGCATGGACCGGTCGCATTACCTGATCCAGAAAGCCAGGGAGTGCGCCCGCAACGAGGGTCTGGGGGTGAAATTCAGGGAGGGTGACGCACGCAAGCTTCTCTACCGGGCCGACACGTTCGACACCGTGCTGATCCTGGGCAACAGTTTCGGATATTTCGAGACCCTGCAGGATGACCTGCGCGTGCTGCGGGAGGTGCGCAGGGTGCTCAAGCCTTGGGGCAAGCTGCTGATCGATATTGCCGACGGCGAGTATCTCAAGAGGAATTTCCAGGCCCGCTCATGGGAGTGGATAAGCAACAAGCTCTTTGTCTGCCGGGAAAGGGAGCTCTCCCTGGACGGCGAGCGCCTGGTGTCCAGAGAGGTGATCACCCATGTGGAGAAAGGTATTATAGCAGACCAGTTTTACGCCGAGCGGCTCTACTCGCGGGAAAGAATATCGAAACTGATGAGCGAGGCCGGTTTCAGTGCCGTGGCCTTTCCGCTCGAACTCTCGCCGGATTCCCAGAGGGCCCAGGATTTGGGCATGATGGAGCGCAGGATTATTGTCACGGCCCAGGTGCGCAAGGAATGGACTGCCCGAGCCGGAAAAGCCACCAGGGCCGAAAAACGCGTGGCCGTGGTTCTGGGCGATCCGAAAAAGCCTGACAGGCTCAAACCCTCCAGCGTTTTCGATGAGGATGATTTCTATACTATCGACAGGATGAAAGAGGCCCTGCGCGAGCTCGAAGGCTACCGTTTTACCTATCTGGACAACCACGATACCCTGATCCAGGATCTTGCCAAGATTGCCGGCAAAATAGACTATGTATTCAACCTGTGCGACGAGGGCTATAATAACGACCCCGGGATGGAACTTCACGTGCCGGCCCTGCTCGACTCTCTCGGAATTCCCTACACCGGTTCCGGGCCGCAATGTCTGGGCTACTGCTACGACAAGTCCCTGGTGCGCGGCGCAGCCAAGGAGATCGGAATACCGGTGCCGGAGGCCTTTTTTATCAGCCCGGAGGACACGGCTTTCGAGCTGCCCTTTGATTTCCCGGTGATTGTCAAGCCGAATCTGGGCGATTCGAGTTTCGGGATCACTGTGCGCAGCGTTGCGCAAAAGGCTGAGGAGCTGATTGATGCTATCCAGGAGATCCGCACCAAGTTCGGCTATGAGAAGCCGATCCTGGTCGAGGAGTTTCTTACCGGCAAGGATCTCAGTGTGGGATTGATCGGCACGCCGCCGAGTTCTTACACGGTGCTGCCGATCACCGAGGAGGACTATAGCTGCGTTCCCGAGGGCATGCCGCAGATCTGCGGATATGAGGCCAAGTGGGATCCTGACTCAGCCTACTGGAAGATAAAATCCGTGCCGGCCGATCTCCCCGACGAGGTGGAGAAAGCGATAGTGGGCTGGTGTGTGGAGCTTGCCGGGCGGCTCGAGTGCCGGGACTACGTGCGCATGGACTGGCGCCTGGACTCCTGCGGTACACCAAAACTGCTTGAAGTGAACCCGAATCCGGGCTGGTGCTGGGACGGACACTTGGCGAAAATGGCTGCGCACGCAGGAGTGGATTACTCCGAGCTGCTCGGGGCTATCCTGCACTCCGCCGAGGTGCGGCTGGGTCTGGAGACCGAGGAGGTTGCCGAACTGAAAGCCGGGATCGGGAAAAAAGTGGCAGAGGTAGGGTAGAAAGAACCGGCAAAGTCAAAATGAGTTTTTTTCCCCGCTGGCGCGGAACCCGGGCGGCCAGCGTTTACCCGCCGCTCCGCCAATTATCTTTTAGAGATAGAATCGGTTTTTGTTTATATGAGATTGTTGTTCCTGGCAAATATTCCCGTAGGGGCGAACCTCTGCGTTCGCCCGCGGGGGTAGGGCAGGGGGCATATGCAGTGTCAAAACAAAAGAGGGCGGCTGAGTTTCAGCCGCCCCTTTTGTTTCACAATTCATTTTTCCGGATCAGCACCCGGTCATTCCTCGGGCGGGGTGGCAACCAGGTTGAAAGTCTTTGTTGTAAGCACTCCGCTGATCGTGGCGGAGGCTGTGACCGTGATATTGCCTGCGACAAGCGGTGTCACCGTGCATTCAGCAGCACCGTCGCTGTCTGTCAGCACCATGTTCGGCGACAGCGAGGCAGAGCCGATGGTCAGCTGGAAGCTGACCAGCACGTCCGGTACCCCGTTGCGGTACTGGTCGAAAATCAGCACCTGGAGCGGAGCTGTGAATGCAGTGCCCTCTTCGCTTGACTGGCCGTCACCGTCGGATGCCAGCATCTCTACCGGGTCATCCGGAAGGATTTCGATCCTAAAATTGACCTCACCTTCGAATTCGCCGCTGCTTGCATTTATTGTCATATCGCCGACTTTGGTGGCCAACTGGTCGATTGTTACATTCGTATATCCGTTAATGTCGGTTATCCGGCCGGGCTGGTCGATCCGGCCGCCGCCCGGTGTGACAGAAATGCCGTAGCTGACTCCGACATTTTTCACGTAATTGCCGAACTGATCGGTTATGAAAACTCCCAGGCCTGTAATGGCGGTTCCGGCAATATGGGTATATTGGGTTCCGCCTGCCGCTCTAATCGAAGCCGGGGCCTGGGGAAGCCCGGTAGCATTAACGATAACAGTGTCCTGGCTTCCGTCGGCGAATACGGCAACCGCTATCAACGTGTTGTTGTTCCGCAGGATCTCCAGACTGTCAAGCCCCCCTGTTTCGGTTCCGAGAGTCCAGCGCACGGCAGCCAGACCGTCTTCGTCGGTCAGGGCCTCCAGCCTCCCGGTACCGGTTGGTTCCTGTTCAGGTGTATCATTCACTATACCGTCAGCGCTCGGGCTGTATGCTGTTATCAGCACAGGGAAGTTGGGAATCGGCGCTCCCTGGGGATCGCCGTCCACACCTGTGCGCAAAGTATCCACGACTTTGAAAACTACGGGTAATCCGACAAGAGCGGCCACTGCGTATTCACCGTTATATCCCTGATCCTCTCCCGATAAGAGCAGCAGCCTGTTGGCAGTATCGGGCAGTGACATGGCCTGGGCGCTGAAACTCACGCTGACCACTGTGCCGTCCGGGCGGCGTATCTCGGCCACGACCGTATTGTCCAGGTCCGGGCCGGGGCCCAGCTTAAGGGTTACCACTGCCAGGCCGTCTTCATTGGTAGTCACGCTCAGATTGCCCTCAAAGGTCGGATCGGAGCCTTCGGGTCCAATGAGACAGAAACCCTGTTTGACAGTGAAAGTGACCTGGGCTCCGGCCATGGGTTGGCCGTCTTTATCCAGCACGGCCGTTACCAGCGGCAGAGGCATAATCGTATTTACCTCGCCGTTCTGGAGGTCCCCGGAGACAATATAGATCGAGTCGGCTTCCGGGACCACTTCGGTAGTGGTATCCGGCGGGGTTGTGCCGCCATTTCCATTTGTCGTATCATCAGGAATCACGCCGGAGGGCAGGGCAAACGCGTTGAACACCAGCGGCGATCCGCTCAATGGTGAGCCTGTGGCACCCACCGAGGTTGCAGAGACAGTATTAATACTGTCCGTGCCGAGAACCATGTAGGCGGTAGTAATGCCGCTCGAGTTGGTGACCGTCTCCTGTGTTTTTTCGCCGGTGCCCGCCATTGCGCCGCCTCCGCTGGTCACCTCAAAACTCACCTTGTGGGAGGGAACCGGGTTGTTGTCGCTGTCGAGCACCTGGACTGTGAAAGGCTGGGCCAGCTGGCTGTTCTGCGCTCCCGTCTGGCTGTCACCCGAGATTTTCTTTATCATGTCCGGGCGCGCCAGGCTCCCGGTCGGGATGCCTTCGTCTTCTTCACACGTGACTGCGAAAAGGGTCAGGACAAGCAGCGCCGCAGCCCCAATCATTTTCTTTGCAAACCTGTTCACTGGGCACCTCCTCCCGGAGCTTGGGGAGTGCCGGATTCGGCTTCCTCGACTTCCGCGCCGGTACGCACGATACTGGCGGTGATTATAATCACCAGCTCTTCTTCCTCGGAGACATCCTTGTCGTAACTGAAAAGCCGGCCCAGGATGGGCACCTTGCTGATTCCGGGCACTCCGGTTTTGACCTTGCTTTCGGAGGTGACAGTCAGCCCGGCGATCACACCGGTGGCGCCGTCATCGAGCATCAGCCTGGTGCTTGCCTCCTGGGTCTTGAAATACACCCCGTCCGGCCCGCTCTCGGCAGTGGAGTTCTCAGCCAGGATCTGGACGAGGACTTTGTTGTTTTCGGTGATTTGCGGTAGCACCTGCAGTTTCACCCCGGTTTCCACCATCTGGGTCGTGGCCCGTGGGCCGGTGGCCTCGGGGCCGACCGAGCCGTAGTCCACTACCCGCAGCGGGGTGCGCTCGCCCACCAGCACCCTGGCCTCCAGGTTGTTCAGAGTGGTGATAACCGGCTTAGCGATGGTGCGCGCCTTGTTCATGCTCTCCAGGGCGTTGAGCACTGCCGAAAAGTTCACTCCTTTGCGGATCGATCCGACAGCCAGGGTTGCCTGAGCATCCGTCACCCTGCTGCCGCCCTTGACACCGGCCTCGAAACGGGTATCGGTGAGCGGGTTGGTCAGATTGCCGGTGTTCCAGTCTATTCCCAGCTCGCGAAGGGTGCGCTTGTTGATAAAAGTCAGCTGTACGGAGATTTCGACCTGGCGCGTTTCGCTGTCCAGTTGGACCAGCACCTCGCTGATCTTTTCGATCCGGTCCGGGATGTCGATTACCAGTATGGAATTCGATCCCGGATCGGGCTGCAGCTTGCCCCGTACAGAGAGAAGGGCGCTGATTGTGGCTGCGATTTCATCGCTTTTCTGGAAGTTCAGCCGGAAAATCCGCGATACCAGGTCCTCCAACTGCTCTGTGGCCCGGATGTTTTCGATCGTGTCCACGTTGAGGATGCCGTCCTCCTCGCGCACGTCCAGGCCGTTGTTTCTGAGCAGCGAATAGAGAGCTTTATCCCAGGGCTGGTCGGTAATGCGGGCGGTGACCCTGCCGGCAACATTTTTGCTGGCAATAATGCTCACTCCGCTGAATTCGCTGAAAGCAAGCAGCACAGTCCTGATATCGGCATCGTGGAAATCCACACTGATCCGGCGCGCCGCCACACGCAGGGGCTGGTCTTCAGGCGTCGCATCAGCTGCGGCTGCCAGGATCAGTGTCGCAGTAAGAACAATGAGCCTGAGGGCCGCCATGAGTGGAAGGCCCGCCGGACTCGTCTTATTCCTCCTGGGTCTCCACCTACCGGCGGACGGCTCCGGCGCTTTCAGGAGATTGAGCATCATTTTCCTCCGCAAGTGGTTTCAGTTCTATAACGAAATCTCTAACCTGTCCGAACTCCCGTAGCCTGAAAGCTATACTAGCCTTCTGGATCGAGATCAGCTCCGCGATACCCAGAATGTCGCCCTCGTGCAGAATGAAACTGTCTCCGGTGGGCGTGCTCATGATCGCGATTCTCAGGCCGTTGGGCGTATAAATCACCCCGGTCAGCATCAGTTCACTGAGAACAGGGCCGAACACTTCGTTCGAGGTGGTTTTTCCCATCGGGAAATCGAATGGATCCTCCCGGCCCGTGCGCGGATAACTGAACTTCTCGCGCTGTGACATATAGTTCTGGGCCGAGAGTTCTTTTTTCAGCACCAGGGCGCTGTCTGCTTTGGCCAGGGCGCTGTCTGCTTTCGACACAGCAGCGGACAGGCTGTCGGCGGCTTTGCCTGCTGAGGTTTTCTTTTCCGTATCCTGGGCTGTGACAGCCAAGCTTGCGGTAAACAGCAGGGCGATAGTCATGTATGCAGTTTTAGGTATCATTTTTTCTGACTCCCCTTGGCGGGAACCTGTTGCTGCGCCGGTATCATCAGATATGTGCTCAGGGTCAGCTCCGCGGTCAGGGTTTCTTTCGTTTCAGCAGCGGACCCGCTCGGGTCACGAATCATGCTCAGGTTCATCGGCTTGACTATCTGGGCCATTGCAGCCACCTCCGCCAGGAACCTCGCGGTCTGGTGGAAACCGCCGCGCAGGGTGACCTTGTAGGGCTGTTCCTGGTAGATCTCGTGCTGGATCGGCGCCTGAGGTTCGAAAAGGGCGAAATCCACACCGGTCTGATGGCCCAGGCGGGAGACTCCCTCGAGCAGCTCGGCAAGGTTTTCCTTTGACGGAAGCAGCATTTCAACCGTGGCCAGCTCTCGCTGCCGCTTGGCCAGCTCCTGTTGAAGAAGAAGCGTGTCAGCGGACTGCACCACCGCGCGCGCGGTGGTCACACTCTGCTCGACCTTTTCCAGCTCGAACTCGACCTTTTCCACCCCCTCCACTTTCGGTCCGTAGATATAGGCGAAGTAGCCGTAACTGGCCGCGAGCACGGCAAGCACGATCAGTATCGCTTTCTGAAATTTGGGATCGCTGGTATCCAGAGCCATTTTCTTGAACTTTTCCGCTTGCAAGGTGAAAATAAAAAGTCAATCTATTGATTCAGCTTTGTCCGGTTCGGATTTATCAGCCGGGCAGTTATTCCGCTTCAAGTGCGCCGAAATCCTCCAGGAAAACGTCCCAGATCTTGTATGTCTGGCCGGCCTGGAAGGTGAAGCCGGTTCCCAGATCGAGGAACGCGCTTTCGTTGCTAACCATCAGGATCCGCATGCTCTCTTCCACATACTGTGGCTGTATGTCTGTCACTCCAGTGCCGCCGGGGTAGCTCAGGGTGAGACGGGCCTCCCAGCGGCCGTTCTCGTCGGTGGTTACAATCACATCGGGAATCTGCGCCTGCGTGGTGCTTTCCTCGGACTTTTCGATAATTACGCTCACGTCCGGCGCCCCGGTGCGCTGTGTGCGGGAGACAAAAACATACCCTTGCACTGTCACCAGATTGCCCGCATGGACATTGTGTGCGTTATCGCAGGAGGAGAAAGCCATAAGGGCCGCACCTGCGAGTGCTATGAGAAAAGCTTTCCAGATTTTTTGGTGAGCCATTTTGACCTCGTCGCAAGTTAGGATTGCCGGTGCGCGCCTTGGGTGCATCTTCATTTTGTTCCGGCGGCAACAGCCGTTGTATCGGGAACCTCCTGGTTGAGCGTGCAATCGGCCTCCAGCACGAAGTATTTCGTCTGGTAGCTGGCGTGTTCACGCTCGGTCGAACTGACCAGCCTGACATCCCGGAGCATCGAGCTGTTTTCGAGCTTGGTTATCAGCTGGCTCAGCAGCAGGTTCGACATGGTATTGCCCTCCACCCGCAGGGTGAGCTGGGGGAAGGGAGTAATTTCTGTTACCGACTCCAGCCAGGTATAGCGGGGAAGGGCCGAGCTGATTTCATCCAGGATCCGCGGCCAGAGGAAGCGGTTTCTATCGACATCGAGGATCACTTCCATTCTGTCCCGTACCTGCTTGGTCTGGAGTTTCAGGTTATCGATACGAAGGATCTCCTGATTGAGGCGGTTCAGGTCCACACGCAAGCTGTCACGCCGCTCTTGCAGGCTTTTATCCTTATACCCGAGCCAGAAAAACGAACCGCCGATCAGCACCACGGCGATTACCAGGGCTGCCACCGGCAGAGTCACCAGAGGATCGAACTTGAGTCCGATTTTCATCTTCGACAGAGCCGGTCCGGCGGCTTTTTTCTTGGCCGGGGTTACTTTTTTCAGTTTTTTCCGCTTTTCAGGCGGAAGGAGATTGATCTTGATCATCGTTCAGTTTCAAAAATCAGTTTAAGTGACAGATACCCTTTTTATTACGGAAGGCGCAGGCCAAGGCCGATAGCGAGCATCAGGGCCGGTGCAACTTTCTCCACCGGCTCGCCCTGGAAGAGGTCGGCTTTGTACGAGATCGTCGACAACGGATTGGCGATTTCGGTGGGTATACCGACCTTCTCCTCGAAAATATTGTCAAGATCCGGGATATTGGCGCAGCCGCCGCTGAGGTAAATTTTCTCGATAGTTCCGCTTTCCTCGGTGCTTTCCAGAAAGGCGGCCGCGCGGTTGACCCCGATAGTCACATCGTCGAGCAAAACGCCGAGAAAAGGCGTGATATCCGGCAGTGGCGCTGCTTTTTCGCCCTCGCCCTCGCCGGGGGGCGGCTCACCCTCGGCGGCGCTTTCTTCGCTCTCCAGGCCCTCCACTTCACCGTAAAGAGCCATGTAGGCATCATCCTCTGATATTCCGAGCTGGCCCTGGAGCGTTTCCACCAGCTTTTTACCGCCCACCGGCAGGTTGCGGGTCAGGATCGGCAGGTTGTTTCTCACCAGGCCCAGATGCGTGCTTTCGTTGCCGAAATGCACGATACAATGGCAACCCTGGGCCACAGACTCGTAGTTGGCCTCAAGAGCGTTCATCAGCGCGAAAGTGTCTACATCCATCAGCACCACATCGCAGTCGGCCTCTTCGAGCAGGGACAGTTTTTCATCGATCAGATCGCGCTTGGCCGCCACCAGAAGGACGTTCATGCGCGGATCGTCCCCCTCCGGGTCGAGCACCAGGTAATCGAGGCTGATCTCGCTCAAGGGGAACGGCACGTTCTGTTCGGCTTCCCAAGTGATCGCTTTTTCGAGCTCATCGCTGCTCATCCGGTCGGTCTGGATCGTTTTGATAATCACATCCGTACCGTTAAGCGCCACGTTGACCTGGCGGTTCACAATCTGGCAGGTGTCGAACAGCACTCCGATCGATTCGAGCACCGCTTCGCGCTCCACCACCTTGCCTTCCTGGATTGCATCAGGCACCAGCTCGGTTATCCCGTAATTGACCAATGTCGGCGATTTGCCCGAATGATCCATCTCGACTATCTTTATCGAGTGGCTTCCCAGGTCCAGACCGATCACTGTAGATGCCGCACGTCTGCCGAAAATCATCGTTTCTCCAGAGATAATAACGATTTACGCCTGTTTGCGAGGCAATTGTACCACAAGCCAATTTTTTTGTCAAGCTGAGGTTTTATTAATAGTGGAAATCCGGCTTTTAAAAGGCCCATATCTGATAAATCGGAATTTTTATATGAAAAATGAGAAATTATTTAGCTGCAAAAGGGTATCAAGCTTGCAAATGTGGCGGGGATTTTATCAGGAAGCTTAATTCACGGGGCTTTAATAATATTATACACTATTTCAGATGAATGTCAACCTGACAGTTTTCCGGGCATGTTTCAGTGTAATAATCGGCGGTTCGGGGGGCCGGCTTTAATTATATAACAGGCCGCCGTAGTGAAAAAAAGACGGAAAGCCGATTCCGCCTTTTGTAGATTTAAAATGTTTTTCAGCTTTTCTGCTCAGGAGAGGAAAGACTTCAGGGCCTGGTTGCGGTTGGCCTGCTTGAGCTGCTTGATCGCTTTTTCCTTGATCTGGCGCACTCGCTCTCTGGTCACCCCGAAAATCTCGCCGATTTCCTCCAGTGTCATCGGCTCGGTATTGTCAAGGCCGTAATAGAACCGCAGGATTCGCGCCTCCCGGTCTTTGATCGTGCTCAGCATGGTCTCGATAGCATCGTTGAGATCTCTCTTGAACACGCCCTCGAGCGGTCCCGGAGTCTTGTCGTCCGGGATCGAGTTCAGCAGGATAATATCATCCTGGGGGTTCGAGCTTGAATCCAGCGAGTATTGCGGCTGATACAGGGGCAGCACGTCGTTCAGGTCCTCGGCTGAAGCCTCGATACCCTGCATGATCTCCTGGGTCGTGGGGTCGCGTCCGAGTTCCTGGGCCAGGTTGTTGAGCATCTTTTCCATCTTGAACATTGCGCTGGCCTTGTTGAGC
>Ga0272442_10006851_pt1 | contig 14851 bp, 9 predicted proteins | sample SSMForm2O_FD_200262 | JGI IMG/M metagenome (GOLD analysis project Ga0272442, IMG submission 200262) | Marine sediment archaeal communities from Little Sippewissett salt marsh, Falmouth, MA, United States - SSM-Form-2O | ecosystem: Environmental > Aquatic > Marine > Wetlands > Sediment ...
GCTCAGAAAGCGCAAGTTACCTATTTTAACATTTTGCATTATTGGTGTTTTTTTTCTACCAGAATGGGATAGCAATTCTTGTGCCGAACACTATTGAACGTTTTTTGACTTTTTTTGCGTTTTTTTTCAATTTTTTGACGTTTTTTTCCCATTTCCGCCCCCAATAGTCAATTGCTACGCCCCCATTTTCAGCCCAAAAACAAGGGTGTTATAAAATCACTCACCCCCATTTTTAACACAAAAACAATCCCCTCCTAAAAACCCCTCATACACAAAAATACAAAAACCTACATAAAACCGCACGCTTTTTACGAAAAAAACACAAAAAAAAACGCAAAAATTCTACCAATTTTGACAAAAAACTGATTGCTATTGACAGCCTAACCGATTTAACTATAATGCTGTTTCGGCTGTAAGAAAGGCCGCCAAAGCTGAATTGGAAATTAAGGATGCTTGAAATGATTTTTACAGGACAAGACAACCGTGAAAAGTAGGCTCGATAATCGGTCTGCTAACCGGCGGTTTTGCGCAATTGGTGGCTCGGAAATCGCTGTTTCCGCTTCAGGGCGAAGGATGAACGTGGTTTGCTCAAGGAGGCAGGTTATGTAAATCAGGAGCAAACTATACCGGCTTGCCGGGCTGTTTGGACGTTTTTAGAAGTGGAAGCTGTTTGGGTTTCCACTTTTTTGTTTAAGTTAGCTCAGAAAGAAAAAAAAACGATGAATCAGGAATTGATAAGAATTGTCGATAACATTGCACACGATAAGAATATCGAAAGGGAATCCATATTTGTCGATTTGGAAGAAGCTATGATATCGGCCGCAAGGAAGCATTTCGGCGATTTGGAAAGCAATATAGTCGTCCATATCGACCGTACGACCGGCGAGATTACTGCCTTTAAGGATAATGTGCAAATCAATATTCGGCGGCTCGGCCGGATACCAGCTCAGACAGCCAAGCAGGTTATGATACAAAAAATAAGGGCTGATGAGAGAAGCAGCATTTATGCAGAGTTTGTTCGGCGAAAAGGAGAAATTATAAGCGGAGAGGTTGTGCGATACGAAAGCGGAACCTTAGTAGTCAACTTGAATCACCGCACTGAGGCTTTTATGCCCAAATCCGAACAGATAATGGGCCAAACACATCGCCCCGGCGAAAGAATCCGATGTCTTATCCTCGACGTCAAAGAAGCTTCAAACCAGGTCAAAATTATTCTTTCTCGAACGCATCCTGACTTTATTCGCCGATTGTTCGAACTCGAAGTGCCGGAAATTGCCGAAAATATAATCGAAATACGCACTCTCGCACGTGAAGCCGGCTACCGAACAAAAGTTGCCGTGGCCTCGCTTGATGAGAGGGTTGACCCTGTCGGGGCATGTGTGGGCGTTCGCGGCAGCAGGATAAAAAACATAGTTGACGAGCTCGGCGGAGAAAAAATCGACATTGTACGCTGGAACGAGTCCTCCCAGGTGCTTATCACAAACGCCCTTATGCCGGCAACCGTCAGTGAAATTGCACTCTGCTTTGAACTGGGAAGAGCAACAGTGGTGGTTGGTGAAGACCAGCTTAGCTTGGCTATCGGCAAACACGGCCAAAACGTCAGGCTGGCTGCGAGACTGACCGGCTGGGACATCGATATACTGACCCCGGACGAATACAATCAGGGTGTCGAGCTATTGACAAGTTGTGTCAAAGGTGTCGAAAACGCCGACGATACAATGGTTGATAAGCTGATAGCGATTGGTGTTATATCTGTTCTTGATTTGGATGAAGTAGGAAGTGAGCCTCTTATAAACGACTTAAAACTTGAGGCCGAACTTGCGGAAAGGCTGGTTGCGGCCGCTGGCGAAGAAGTAAAGCGTCTGGCGCCTGAATCAAGGCAAAAACAGGCCGAAGACCTGCTGCAGCAGGAAACAGAAAAGACCGAGAGCGAATAAGGATTTAATCGGTGGATAGATAAGCTAAAAACTATTAAAAACATAAGATACGAGACACAAATTTGGCTGCTACAAGAGTTTATATTTTGGCAAAGGAACTGGGGGTAAAAAGCACTGCTATTGTCAAAAAATGCCAGAAAGAGGGACTGGACGTTAAGAATCATATGTCGGCGATATCTGCCGGTCTGGCTGCAACAATTCGCGAATGGTTCAGTGAAGGAGAACACACAACGACTGTTGAGATGGCCGAAAAGGTGGATTTAACTAAGGCACGCATTAAGAAAAAGGCCAAACGAAAACCATCGGTCAAGAAAACAAAAAAAGAGAAAGAAGCTAAAAAAGCCGAGCCTGCAGAAGAGGAAGTTATTACAGAGCAAACCGAACAACCCGAGCCCGTTCAGGCTGTTGCTGAAATCCCGGAAGAGCCCGAACCTAAGCCGATATTACCTGCCGGACCGATGTTGGAAAAGCCCGAGCCGGCTAAACTTAGCGGGCCGCAGGTCATCCGGGTAGAAGAACCGGAGCCGGTGAGACAACCCAGACCAAGAAGACGGATGCCGAGAACCAGATATGATGAGCCGATTACAGAGCCGTTGATACCTTATGAGCAGGAGGAAGATTCTTTAACTTACGTACCTGTAAAAGACAAGAAACGCTTACCGAAGAAGCATAAAGACAGAACTCACGGACGTCGGCAGGAGGAGGAACAGGATACGGATATACGGCGTGCCGGAACTAAATATATCAGTCAGCGTCGCCAAAGGGATATTGAGGAAAGACAGGCCAGGCTTGATGCCGCCGGAGGCAGCGGCATTCGTTTGAGGCCGTTACGGAAACTTGCTACCACTTCCACCACAAAAGCTACTCCGATTGTCAGACCGACAAAAGCCGTCGTAAGCGAGCCGATTATTGTCAAGGACTTGTCTTTAGCTCTGGCGGTAAAATCATCGGATATTATCGCCAAATTGCTGCAGCAGGATGTCTTGGTTACAGCCAATCAAGCTATAAGTTCCGACGTTGCGGAACTGATTGCCCTCGAATTTGGCGTCGAGTTGACCATAGAGCACAAGAGCACGCTGGAAGAGCAGATACGAGCAGAATTTGAACAGCGTGAGAGGAAAAATCTTAAGAGGCGTCCTGTAGTGGCTACGATGCTGGGCCACGTTGACCACGGCAAGACCAGCTTACTGGATAAAATCCGTTCAACCCAGGTTACAGCAGGCGAGGCCGGTGGTATCACGCAGCATATCGGCGCCTATCAGGTTAAAGTCGGCGACAGCAGGGTAACTTTTCTTGATACTCCCGGCCACGAGGCTTTTACGGCTATGCGTGCCAGAGGGGCCAATATGACAGATGTGGTGGTTCTGGTTGTTGCCGCCGACGACGGGGTGATGCCGCAGACTATAGAAGCGATAGCACACAGCAAAGCAGCGGGAGTGCCGATTATCGTGGCATTAAATAAAATAGATTTGCCTGGAATTGATTTAAACCGTGTTTATTCACAGCTGGCCGAGCACGGCCTGACGGCGACAGAATGGGGCGGAGAGACTGAAGTTGTCAAAACCAGCGCCATTACCGGAGCGGGAATGGATGATTTGCTCGAACATATTGATTACGTAACTGAATTGCTTGAACTGAAAGCCGATGATGTAATTCCTGCAACAGGCTGGGTTGTCGAAGCCAGAATGTCCACTAAACGTGGAGTGGTGGCGACTCTATTGGTCAAGGAAGGTCAAATAAACAGGGGCGATGTGGTACTGGCTGGCAGTACCTTCGGCAGAGTTAAAGCCTTGAAAAACAGCATGGGAAAAACCATAAAGACGGCTATAAGTTCTATGCCGGTAGAGATAACGGGCCTAAGCGATGTCCCACAGGCAGGCGACAGATTTTATTGTCTGGATGATATCAACAGGGCTAAGGTTGCTGCCGAGGAAAACCAAATGCTCTGGCGGGAAAGTTCGCTGGCCAAACGAACGCAGGTGACGCTCGATAATTTGTTCACTCAGATAGAGGCTGGCAATGTAAAAGAATTGAATATTATTATACGTGCCGATGTGCAGGGTTCGGTAGATGTTCTGATAAAATATTTATCTGAGTTAAGCACCGATGAAGTAAAAATTAAAATTTTGCATGCAGCTCCGGGTGGCATCACCGAAGGCGACGTTGTGCTAGCCGAGGCTTCAAATGCTATTATTATCGGCTTTAATGTAACCACGGAAGAAAAAGTAGCTAAAATCGCCGAAAGCAAAGGCGTTGACATAAGGCTGTATACCGTAATCTACCGTATAACCGAAGACCTGGAAAAGTCTATGACGGGTCTGCTTGAGCCGGAAGAAACGGAGAAGACCATCGGCAGAGCGGTTGTAAGAACTATATTTAAGATTTCAAGAGTAGGCAATATAGCGGGCTGTTATGTCAATGACGGCATTGTGAAAAAGAAAGCTAAAGTTAGATTGATACGCGACAATATTGTAATCAGGGACGAATTGAGCATAGAATCATTGAAACATTTCAAAGACGATGTTCGTGAGGTTAAGGCCGGTCTGGAATGCGGTATTAAGATAGCAAAATTCGACGATATTAAGGTTGACGATGTTTTCGACTTCTATGAAATTGTCGAAGTAGCAAGAACCCTTTAAGTTTGTCTCGTGAAATTTGAAGCTAAATACGAGATATGCCTGGCGAGATAAAATTTATGGCGACGAGGAGACAAGAAAAAGTATCCCGCGTGGTAAGAGAAGCGGTCAGCGATGCTATTGCAAACCATCTTAACGACCCACGTATTGAGGGATTTGTCAGCGTTACAAAAGTTGATATGGCCACTGATTTGCGCAGTGCCGATGTGTATATAAGTGTTTTCGGCGGTAACGAAACCGCACAGAACAAAACTTTTACGGCGATACAGCACGCAAGGAGCCGGATACAATCTCTGCTGGCCGGAAGAATCCGGAGCAAGTTTTGCCCCGTTTTGCGTTTTTGTAAAGATGAGAAATTCAAAAAGACACTGGAAACCATGAAACTGATAGATTTGGCGTTAGGTGAACCGGAAGAGAAACAAGAGGAGTCGGTTGATAATTAAAATTTCTCCGGATAAGATGGCTGGAATAGTGTGTATGTTACAGAGGCTTTTATGAAAGACAGTAAAGAATATTCTCGGAAGGTACAAAAGTTGTACCGCTCATTAAAACGTAAATATGCAAAGCCCCAGAAGGTTATATATGAAGAGCCGCTGGAAGCGCTTGTTTATGCTGTAATCAGCGAAAATATGACAGGCAAGGCCGCCCAATCTGCAATGAAGAGGATTTCTGACAACTTTGTTGACTTAAACGATTTGCGTGTTTCACTATCGGCGGAGATTATGGAAGTGTTGGGTGAAGATACTTCCGTTACACGAAATACAGCTTCTTCACTTACAAAAGCCTTAAGAGCAGTATTCAATCGATATAATACAATCAGCCTCGAAGAATTGAAAAAGATGGGCAAACGTCCAGCCAGACATGCGCTTGAGCAATTGGATGGCACCAGCACTTTCGTAGTGGATTATTGTATGCTCACATCTTTTCAGGGCCACTCCATTCCCCTTACAAATAATATGGTACAATATCTGATAAACAACGAAATAGTTCATCCTGCCTCAAATGAACAGGAGATAGAAGGCTTTTTAACCAGACAGATTTCTGCTCGAAACGGATACGAGTTTTATGCACTCCTGCGACAAGAAAGCGAATCGCCCACAGCCGGCGGTAAAGATGATACCAAAGTCGAGAAAACAAAAACTAAAAAAACAGCCAGAAGGAAAACAAAAAAAGCAAAAAAGAAAAAATAAAAAGAAAGGAAAATTGCTTAATATGCCGGAAGATATACTAAAATTAGGTATCCCCGCGGGCAGTTTGCAAAAGGCGACAATTGAGCTTTTTGACAAGGCGGGCTTTGATATTTCCAGTTCAGATAGGAGCTATTTGCCGAGTATAGACGACGGGCAAATCGAACTGACTATGCTGCGGGCGCAGGAGATGAGCAAGTACGTTGCCGATGGTGTCCTCGACGCCGGAATTACCGGCTATGACTGGATAATGGAGAATGGCTCGGATATAGTTGAGGTCTGCGAACTTGCCTATAGCAAAGCCACGCTCAAACCGGCCAGATGGGTATTGGCTGTACCTGATGAGTCACGGGTCAAAAAGCCGCAGGATCTCAAAGGAGCAATAATAGCTACTGAACTGGTTACCGTTACGAAAAAATATTTCTCAGATAAAAACATAGATGTAAGAGTAGAATTTAGCTGGGGCGCCACCGAGGTAAAGGCACGGCTGGTCGATGCAATTGTGGAACTGACCGAGACAGGCTCATCGCTGATGGCCAACAATCTGAGAATTATAGATACCATTATAACATCCACTACGAGGTTTATCGCAAACAAACAAGCCTGGCGTAATGAATCAAAACGACAAAAGATAGAGAACATTGCTCTGCTGCTTAATGCGGCAATTGAGGCCCGCAGTAAGGTCGGCCTGAAAATGAACATAAAGAAAAGCGATTTGGATTCGATATTGGAGATACTCCCTGCTGAAAAGAGTCCGACTGTCTCAAACCTGGCTGATTCCGATTATGTGGCAATAGAAGTGATTATTGATGAAAAAACAGAAAGGTCACTGGTGCCTGCTTTGAAGCGGGCTGGTGCGTCAGGTATAATCACTTATCCCCTCAACAAGGTTATACACTGACCTGATAGTTTGCCACCGCTCTGTCTCTAAGAGCTGTAAGCGGCAAACTTTTATTTTGTGTCCGCCGGGGTTAGATAATTAAATTCGAAGAAGAGGCCGTCCGGCCTGCTGATACCGTAAAAACTCGTCGAACCGAAATACTTGCTCACAACATCAAACTCTGGTAAAAGACTGACATCAAAAAGACCTAACTGTGATAATATCAAACCCGGATTGGGCCCCACCGAAAGGCCCACCGAAGCAGTTGAATCCTTGTCTTTATCGCTTTGTTTCAGCATTTTCCAGATAAATTCGCTTGAAGCAGAACTATCTTCCAGACTAGCCAGCCCTACAACCGTCGGTATAGCCAGTTTGGCCGAAGTAAACCACTTTGCCGAATTTACTGATTTTGATTCGGTACTGCTCAACTTGCGTATGGCCTGCTCGACAATTGGTTCTGTTGCAAAAATCAGATGAGTATCGGTAACAACAAGGGCCAATTTAGGCGTTTGCGGGACAACCGGACCAGCATCGGTTTGCATTGGTGCCATACCACCACCCAGAAGAGAAGGCAGGACCAATGGGCTGATTAGATAAATTGTGTGCCCCAGAAGTTCGCGCGTGGCATCAGGGGCATTTGCGGAAAAGATTGCGTGCAGTCTTGATATGGACTTTTCAAAAGCGTTTCGATTGTTAACCGCAAGAGCAAAAAGTGTTTCTGCCGGCGGTTGTGTGCCGGTATCGGAAAAGGACTTATTGATACTCTGGGCAAATATAATCTCAGAGCCTAAATGGTCTATGAAGTCACCTTTCAATTCAAGTCCAGCCTGGCCATCAGGACTTGGCGGCAAAATTGCGCCCATCATTTTTCCCGCCAGGAGGGGATTGAAACTATACAATATCTTGTAAAGTTCGTCATAGATCTTTTTGGCGCTTAAATTTATAAATGTTAAGGAATAGGCCGAAGCCGGTATGAAATGCGGGGCTTTGATAGGAGCCAGTTCGAACTCAAGCATTCGACAAACGCCTTTTTTTACTCCGTTGATTTTCAGAGATGCTTTGCCGCTCCAGGAACTGCCGGGACGTCGGGCCAGACCTGTCGAACAGCTAAAAGACATAACGTTGTCAAAACCAAGATTATTTATCCACATCTGTGCTTGCCCGGCAGGCTCGGCGCCCTGAGATTCGGCGATTATGGTCTTTATAATATGTTTGATATTGACATAAAAGTCAATATCGACAATCTGCGATGGCCCGACTGTTGCCATAGCGGTCCTGTAATCACTATCGTCTGATAGTGTAGTGCTGCCGGTGCCTTTGATTTGGGCGACAGCAAATTTCAGAACCTCCATATCCTCAGAACCCATAAGGCAATCGTCAACAAAGCAGTAGCTAAGCTTCGATGAAAAACCATAGCCGGGCCTGGAAGAATCTTTCCCGATTATTGTTTTAATTGTAACGCCGCGGTAATCTTCGGTTTGTTGTCCAAGGCCGTCCTCGACACCTTTCGTCACTTGTTTATCGACCGCCTCTTTGATTTTGGAGATATTCTCACCCCACTGGCTTATGAGCAAAGCCATCGGCTCTGTAGCGTCTATCGCCTTTTTATTAAGTATCAGCGCAAAAGCCACCCTGCCCTGCGGAAGTATATCGGCATTGACAATCGCCTCGACAACGGCATTTTCCGTTTTTTTAATCTTCTCCTGCCATTTCTCTTTTAAGTTACCCACAAAACCTGCCATTGCAGGGTCTTTGTAAAGCTTGTAGAAATTGGTCTTTTCAAATTGCTGTTTGAGCTGGCTGAAATTATCAACCTCCACCAACAGCACAGTTTCAGGAGGGACAAGCCTGGCTGCCTCCGGTAGAGCCTTGACTTCGGCTCCGCTTAACGCAGAAATGTATATGACAGAGATAACAACCGCTACAAAAATTGTTTTTACTCCAAATTTCATATTAAAACCTTTCGATATAAGTTCTTATAGCTTTTTTCCCTGATTTTCTATCGGAGAAATTTCGGTGCGGCTTTATTGCGTCTTTTTTCCGGCTGAATATACCGATAGCCGGTGTTGGGATTATCCTTGTCGTATGCAAAAGCATCGCGGTTTTCTATGAAATGCTTCACATAATCGATTGGTATTGCAAATCCCAGTCCTCCGAAGAAAATGTATCCCATATTTGTAACGCCGATAACCTCACCTGCCAGATTGAACAGCGGCCCGCCGGAATTGCCCGGATTGATGTCCGCGTTGGTTTGAATATAAACCAGCCCCTCGAAGGCCCTGTTTATTGTGCTGATGACGCCGTTGGTTACCGTCCGCTCCAGCCCGAGAGGGTTGCCGATTGCAAAGACTCCTTCACCGACTTTGATACTTTCTATATTACCAAGGTATGCGTATTTGACCTTCGTCTCTCCCAGTTCCTCCACCTTCAATATCGCCAAATCCACAAAAGGATTGATGGCTTCGATTTTGACTTTCTTGAATATTTTCTTCTCAAACCCATTCATTGCCTTCTCAAAGATGGTAACTTCAATTTTTGTTTCTCTTTCTATCACGTGATAATTGGTTATCAAGTACCCCTCTTCATTAAAGAAAAAGCCCGACCCCATTCCCGCCGGTGTTGAGACCTTCACAACCGCCTCCGAGACTGCCGCTACACATTTTTCAATAGTTGTTTTTTCAAGGTCTGCTGTTCGGTATAACTGACTCGTATCCTCACGCGCCTGTTTCGTTTCCTGTGTGTTGTTGGAATCAACAGCCGAAATAGACAACTGGTCTGTGTATTCGTATTCGATGACCTGTTCCTTCGGGATTGCCAGAACGTCCACGCCGATATCTATATAAATGATGGTCTCTTTTTCAGTGAGTATATCACCGGTCAACGTCTGGCCTCCTTTGAGAACAATCGTATCAGCCGAACAAAGCCCATAAAGGCAAAAGAGCACAAGGGCGCCTAAAAAGGCCGACCACCGAAGTCTGTATTTGCCTCCTGTATTTTGTGTATTGTTAAACATAAATCTCTCCGAAAATAACCTTTTTTATAATGCTGGAAACAATCCCTATTTTAATACTTACCAGCCTTTGATGCAAACCGAAAGCTGTGCAAGCCAACACTCGACATATTTACCTGATAGGCTTAGAAAGAAGTAAAATGCCCGGAACATTTTATCCTGCCAGCCCACCGACTTAAAGTTTTTAGTTTTCTCCGGCTTACCTGAGACCATTTTGACGGTTTCCATGTCAGAATTCTGTAAGTCCGGCGCCTTCTACCATTACGCACGGGATTACGGCCGGTTTTAGTTTGTTAGGCCGGTAGTATTTTTTGACCAGGGCCCTTCGGACGGCATCCGTGCAGCCTTTTTTTGCTACAATCATAATGCACCCACCCAGCCCCGCTCCGGCGATTTGAGAACCGGCTACACCAGGCACCGAGCATGCAATATCGACCATTTGGTCAATTTGGACGGTGCTGCAGCCATAATTTCCGGGCTGCATGTACATTTGGGCTTTTAATACTTTGTCGGGGTTCTCAGAGGCCAAGTCTGTTATGAGCTTATTGAGGTATTCATCACTGCAGTTTGCTTCAATTATGTTGTACCTGCCATCCCTTCCCGGCCTGCTGACTCTGTCGCCATTATGGCTTACTTTCATCAAAGTGCCAAACTGTTCCAAACGACCCGATTCCAAATAGTCCATACCTATCCTGCTTCTGGCGATCTCGGCTACTCCGAACAACAGCACACCCCTTACATTGTAATACTTCGGCTCGGTATGCGTTGAGAAGCTGTTTTCTATAATTTCATTATGTTCTCTCGACAACATAGTTCTGAAATCTTGACGAGTCATAAGACGAGGTATTTTCAGCAACATTCGATAAATATCGCTTGTACTACAGCCGAGTTTGTCAGGGTTTAAGTCGCGCAAATACTCGAGCATGCCGGCTTTTTCCGGACACCGCTGTTTGAGCAGCGCAAAGCCGAGATTATAGCTGGCGATTTTCGCGTTGAATATATCTTTTGCCGAATGGCTTTTAGCAGCTTTTATGTAACTGTCTGCAATAATAACCTCGAAATCTTGTGGAGCATCGATGATTTTTTCCAATCTGAAGGGTAAATATCCCACGCGTGCGATTTTTCCTCTTTGGCCCAGATAAATCGCCGCATGGTCACCGGCACCACCACGAGAGCCCACAAACCATTCTCCCTCGCCGCAAAGGTCTATAAACTGCTGACTGGTGAGTTCAAAATTGTTCAGGGCAATGGCCGCCTGTAAAGTCGCCACTACAATGGTGGAACTGCTGCTAAGCCCTGCAGCGATGGGGATGTTACCACATATAGCCAGATTGACACCGTTGAGTTTAATGTCTTGATATTGATTCTGAAGCCTGAGCATAGCTGCCTTGATATAGTTACCCCAGTCCCCGGCTGTGCTGTGGAGCATATTGCGAACCCAGTCGCTGTTGATGAAGTTTAACCAGTCGCTCCATGCAAACCGACCAATCAACTCGGAGATATTGAACTTTACCGGTTTAAACTTTCTTGGCTCGGTATTTACAGCTATTACGTCGTTGTCTTTTCGGACTCCGGCAACGGCAATTGTTTCACGGTTTATCGCCAGAAAATTATTGAAGCCCCCCCGGTGGTCAACATGTCTGCCCATCAGATTTAGTCTGCCTGGGGCTCGAACAATACACACTTTTTCGTCGTATCCGAACTTATTGCCGTAACACACAAGGACGGATATCAAATCTTTGCATTTTTGCTCATGTAGACTTTCATTTTGACCGTAAATGTTTTTCAGCCATCTTTTAAGACCCGGCTTTTGCTCTTTGATTTTCCTTAGCCAGTCACTCACGGTACAATACTGATTTCGCTTTAAGAACGGCCGGCTTGTCACGGTGATACTTTTCTCCCGCCGTTTTTTCCTTCGCCTTATATAATCCTGGATGGCCAAAAGGTCATCGGGCGAATTAAAACCCTGTATCCACTCAGGTGCATTTATCCGTACGCTGCGCACCTTGAATCTACTTCTGGCTTGCTTATCTCTGATGCTCGCCAGATGTTTTACAATGTCCGTTAGATAATATTCTGCTTGTGCATTGTCGTTATTTATCATTACGACACCCTGATAGAAGGCATCCGCTCTAAAAAGGTACAGACTGGGATTTATTTCTCGACAGCTTTTTTCTATTTGCTTGGCCGAGTATTTTTTGCCGTTTATCCTGAGGTTATATTCTTCAGATTGTAATATCTTTTCCAGTTCTCGTTTCTTTAAAGTCTTCCTCTTTTTTGTTAATGAAATAAATTCAGCTGCAACTACGGCTTGCTTTTCAGGGTCACTTATATGTTTGTTTATGACTTTGAGAATTCTCTTGGTGGTCATGTTCTTATTTTTTGTCAGATACAGCCTTAGTTCATCGGCTATCGCCTGCCTTGCAAGGTCGGGTTTTTCAATTATGTCAAGGGCTTGGCCGGTTTCGTCATGAAGCACTTTGCCTTCCGAACCTCGCACCGACTTGAGTTTCGGTATAGTCAAAAATGCCAGGTCGGCCTGTTGTTTTATGTATCCGCTGACCAGGCTTGCTATGGCTGCCTCTTCTATGAATTTATCCCCCAAAGTAACCAGAACATTACCGTCGAATCCGATTGTTTGTAATGCCTCAGAGGCTATCTTGGCTGCGTGCCCGGTTCCCAATTGAGGTTCCTGATAAACGCACATAAGTCCTGGATGCTCTTTATTGATAGTTTTGAGCACATGTTTGGTTTTTGAGCCAACCACGATGAGAAACTTTCTGAACCGTTGTTTTTTAAAAGCGGTTATAAGTCGATTGATGGCCGGGACTGAATCAATCTCGAAGCAAACCTTTGCCAAATCGTTTCTTCCCATTCTGGCCCCCTTGCCGGCAGCCAGAATTACGACTATAGTTTGCTCTGCGATGGTCTTGTGCGTCGTCATTTGCTTATCCTTAAATTAGTCGGCTAAGAACGGTATGATACGTTGTTGCATTTAGGCCGTCAAGCAGCATCGTCACCGTACAAAGAATTGCAGGTTTAAGGAATTCGAAAGCTTTTCTCTTTTTCATTTTGATAGAACCTGAACCTGCCTGCATATAATCTTACCAGTTTGTACAGGCGAAAAACCTGCCCCGCTGCTATTGATGTTCTCAAATTCCATTTGACAACTAACGATTTACAATCGACAATTGATAATTGATTATGGTTTTTACACTGCACAGGTATATATTTCGTGAGGCTTTCAGGGTCTTTGTCCTCGCCACGGTTGCACTTACCCTGATATTGAGTCTCGGTATGGTGCTTCGGCCGGTACAGGACTACGGCGTCGGACCCCGGCAGGTTATTCACCTTATGGTCTATTTTCTGCCTATCACCCTGACATTTGTTTTGCCGATAGCTGCATTGTTTGCAACCACTCTGGTTTACGGCCGGTTCGCAGCCGACAACGAGCTTGACGCCTGTAAGGCAAGTGGAATCTCCCTTTTGACATTGCTTTATCCGGGTCTGGCGCTGGCGATTATGGTGGCGATAGCAAACCTGCTCCTGAGTTTTCATGTGATGCCGGCTTTCGTACAGCGTGCGGAAAAATCTTTCAAGGACGACGCTAAACAAATACTTTTCCGCAATATTCAGCGCAGAGGTTTTTATGACCTGGACGGAAAGTATCTGATTTATGCCGACAACGCCAACCTGGAAAATGAGACCCTTACAGGTGTGGTTATCACCAATGTCAAAGACTCCAGAATCGAAGATGTTGTTCTCGCCGAAAGAGCAAAAGTGCGTTTTAATTCGAATAAAAGGTTTAATGAAGTTCAAATAACGGCTCATAACATATACCAAATAGGTTTTGACAACGAGGAGTGGTTCGATGTTGAATCACTATCGTTAACCAGGGAGTTTCCTCCGCTGATGGCCGACAGGATAAAATTCAAAAAGATAGATGAAATGAAAAGAATCAAGGTTGACCTTATGCGGTTTTATCCTATCGCAAGGAAGGCGCATGAAGTTTATACCCAGTTTGCCGCCGAGTTATTGGCGCAGGACATTTCGGGCAGAATAGTCGATAACACCGACAGGTTCTATACATTACACAGTGGAGAGAAGTTTGTCGAATTTACTGCCGCCGAATGCAATTCGCTGGATGAGCGAAAAGTCGAATTATTCGGAGATGTTGCTATATATGAATATGATTCGGTCATAGAATCCGACCAGGTCAAGAGGTGTCTGTTGCGTACTTTGCAATGCCAGCGAGCGATGCTATATATCGAGGGGGAAGAATTCGACCCTACTGTGGTGATGGAGATGTATAATCCATCGTGGCGGACGCCAAACGGGGATGAAGGGAGGATTGCCGGCCGGCCGCGAATCCGAGGCCTTATACTACCAAAAGCCGTAACAGACAGATTCGAGACCAGGGATATTTTAAGGGCGGTCAGCACCGCATCGATTGATTCGGCACTGCCGGAAGGACCAAGTATTAAACTGGCGGGTTTGCAGAGTGAGTTGGAGAGAAGAATAATTGTTTCATTGCTTGAAATACGGGCTGAGGTGCATTCCAGGCTGGTTTTTGGTATAGGGTGCCTGGCGATGATATTGATTGGTGTAGGGCTTGGGATTCTTAAAAAAGAGGGGCATTTGCTTTCGGCTTTCGGAATAAGCGCGATACCTTCGGCTGTGCTTATAGCGTGTATAATGAGCGGTAAACAGATATCCAAGAATACCGAAGCTAATGTGGGTTCTGGTATATTATTGATGTGGGGAGGGTTGGTATTTTTGTATATTTTGGCAGGTTTCATATATCATCGGCTGTTAAAAAATTGAGGTTTTTAGGGCGGCTGGTAGTTTTAGGGGGGGTTCGATTTTGGGTTAAAAATGGGGGTGGTTTAGTATGGGGGAATTTTTAACACCCTTGATTTTGAAGTAAAAAAGGGGGTTGGCTGTTTTATGTTACCCTTGTTTTTGGGCTAAAAATGGGGGTGGATTGGGTTTGTGAATCGTGGTTCGTGGTTTCCCGATAAATACCGATGGAAAGAATCGGGATCGGGATGGATTGTGGTTTGTGGTGGTTGGGTGGTTGGCTTGGGTTTGTGGATTGTTGTGGGCTGCGGCTGGTGGTGGAGGTATCTGGCGTGGCTGGGGTAGGTCGCCTTTCCAGTGGCAAGGCGTGAGGGATTTTCTATCCTGTGGCGAGTAATGGT
>Ga0272442_10006854_pt1 | contig 14848 bp, 12 predicted proteins | sample SSMForm2O_FD_200262 | JGI IMG/M metagenome (GOLD analysis project Ga0272442, IMG submission 200262) | Marine sediment archaeal communities from Little Sippewissett salt marsh, Falmouth, MA, United States - SSM-Form-2O | ecosystem: Environmental > Aquatic > Marine > Wetlands > Sediment ...
GGCGGTGAACTCGGGAACGAGTGCATCCAGCGGCGCCCGGCTGATCTGAAGCAACCGCTCGCCGAACTCCTCGCTGAAATGGTTTCTCCAGTCCCCGACCACGCCCTTGCGCACCGGCGAATCGGGGTCCTCCTCGCCGGCGTCACGGCCGCCGCTCATCCGCCTGAACGAGCCGGTCTTGACGCACATGCGACCATCATCGTCAGAGCTCGGCACGCCGATGAAGCGAAGGATGCGCCGCATCTGACCCGATGGATCGGCCTTGTGGTCTTCGTAGGCCAGCTCCGTGTAGCGCGATGCGTCGAGCCGCGCGGCGCCGGCGCGGGCGTACATGATGTACGGTCGATACAGGCCGCGCGCATAAAAAAACGCATACTCCTCGATGGTCTTCTCGCGTGTGGACCGCCCGCCGGAGTTGAAGAAGTACCACCCGCTCACCGCACCGTCGCGGACATCACGATCGCAGCAGATGAACTTCGCTTGTGGGTAGACCGCGGCGAGCAGGTCGATGTGCTGGGCGTTCCCGGGCGTCTTGTCCACGACGGCGAGGGGCCGCTGATCCTGATCGCGGGCGCCGTCGGCCACGTAGCGCAGCAGCAGGCGGTCATAGATCTGTCGCAGGATCATGACGAAGTCCGCCTCGGGATAGACCGTCGGCGGGGTGCTGTGCGCGCGGTGATGGTCGTTGTGTCGGCGAAACGCCGCCTCGAGCCCGGGGAGCATGAAATGGCACAGGCCGCACTCGCCTCCGGTGACGACGCGCCGATGCCCTGCAAGCGATCGCTGCAACCACGTAGTCCCGGACCGCCGCGGACCGACGATGAACACGATCTGCATCGCGTCCAGCCGGCGCGAATCACCCTGCCAGTTGCGGAAGGCCTCGGGCTCGACGGGCGGCAACTCCATGCCGGCGCTATCGACCGAAGCGGCTGGCGAGCTTGGATTTCGGCCCCGGCGCCGCAAGCACCACCCGGCGGGCAGGTGATTGCCGGTTCACCTCGTCGACCTCGTCGGATGCACCAACGCCTTGAGAGTTCCCGGCCGGGGCTGATCCTCACGTCGGTCCTATCCCGCAACGCGGAGCGGCGCCCGGCCGGCACGGCGGCGCAGCGCGTTGACCGGCCGCAGGACCAGGCGCCGCCGAAGCAGCCACTTCTCCCAGCGATACTTGCCGGGGAAGTCGAGCACCAGGAACCCGATGAGAATCGTCAGCAGGCCCTGACCGGGCAACAGGAGCATCGCAAGCCCCGCCAGCAGGAACGCGCAACCCAGGATGTTGCCAACGACGCGCACCATGCCACGCACCACCGGATGCTGACCCGCCCAGCGGCTCGCCGGCCGCCTCGGATGATCAAAGTAGTCCGCGGGAATCCGCAGGACGACAATCGGCACGATCAGCAGACCGAGGAAGAACACGACGATGGACGCTGACCCAAACCACCACAGAATCGCCTGATGACTCTCGATCCATTCCATCGCGGCGGTCAATCCTGCCCCGGGATCCCCAGCAGCGGGGGTGAAGCCGGCCCCGTTCGATGCCCCAGCCGGCCTCATGATCCGAGTTCTTCTTCGGCCAGGGCGATCGCGATTCCCTCCCGCCGCTCGCGGCGGCTGATGCGCTGCTGGACCGACAGCATCAGCAGCGCCCCGGCCACGGCGACGCACCCGCCGGCCCACTGTGCCGGCCTCAGCCGCTCGTGAAACAGCAGCAGTGAACCGACGGCGACAAAGAACGGATGCAACTGCAGCACCCCTGCCGACACCGCCACGCCCAGCCGCGCTATGCTGGTGTAATACAGCACGTGCCCGACGGCGATCCCGATCACCGCCGACAGCAGCAGCAGCAAGAACTGGCTGCCGGGAAGGGCCGCCGCGCGCCAGCCAAGATCCTCGCCGGCCAGCAGCATCAGCACCACCATCGCCGCGGCGGTGTACTGGCTGATCGCGGCGAAGCTGACCACCGAGTTGAAGCCCTCCATGTATTTCCGCACCGCCAGGCCGTAGCCGGCGAACAGCATCCCGCTCGTCACGGCGAGGATGATGCCCACTGCGTGGGCGCCTTCGATCTTCTGCTCACCCAGCAGCAGGGCGCCGCTGGTCCCGCCCATGAGCGCCACCAGCCCGATGAGGTAGCTCCATGAACGGATGACCCGCCGCTCCGGCGGAAACAGTAGATACGCGCCGACGGCCACGAAGATCATCTGGCTCCGCAGGCCGAACGTCAGCAGGCCCGGGTCAATCTTGTAGTGCGCCCACACGAACGTGACCTGGCCGGCGGAGTTGACGATGCTGGGAATGACGGCGGCCTTCCAGAGACCCTTGGGCAGCGTGTTGCGAAGCAGCCCGATAATCAGCACCGGTGCCCAGAGCACCGCGCTGAAGCCGTAGCGCCAGCCGTTGCTCGTCCACACGTCGATCGAGTGCGAGAAGTGCTTGAGGAACAACGGCACGCTGGCCCAGCCGAGGAGGGTGAGGACAATGGTCAACAAGCCGACAAAGCCGGCCTCGGAACTGCGGCTGGACATGGACGCCAAGTCTATCCGCCGGCGCGCCCCGGGGCACTCCCATGGGTCAACCGCGCCAGACCGCTCACCGCAGGAACCGAGGGAATATCCGCTCACGCCATCCGGGTTTTGACTTCCGGAGGCCGTGGACGCCACCAAGCGCCATGTGTTTCGGAATCGCTCGAAACACGGGGGGGAAACGCTCGGACACGGGCGTTAATATGCCCCTTTGTCGACGCGTCGCGGCTCGCCCGGTTCTGTCGCGCCGGGGTCCGCGACAACAACAGCTTTCACCGTGACTCAGGGACCAGTGATGTCCACGCAGGAGCAGGCCGAGCAATCCGTCAACGGCTGGAACGGACCGTACCTGGAGGAGATGTACAACCGATGGCGGGCCGATCCGGACCAGGTTGATGAGCAATGGCGGACCTTCTTCCAGGGCTTTGACCTGGGCTATCGGCCGGTGCCGCCGGAGGATGGAGAGGCACCGGCCGCCGCCCCAGCCCCACTACTCGAATTGCCGCTGCGACCCGCGGCCCAAACCGAGGCCCCGGTCGACACCGCTCACACGCTCCAGGGCAAGGTCGACTCGCTCATCTACCACTACCGCGACATCGGGCACTTCGCGGCCCGGATCGATCCCCTCGGTCTCGAACGCCCGGTGCCGGAATACCTGCGGCTGAAGTCGTTCGGCCTCAGCGAGGAGGACCTTGACCGGCCGTTCGATCCCGGTCACCTGCCGCTGCCGGAGCCATCGAACCTGCGGGATATCGTCGATCTGCTTAGGGAGACGTACTGCGGCTCGATCGGCGTCGAATACATCCATATCCAGGACCGTCAGAAACGGCGCTGGCTCCAGCAGCGCATGGAACCCTTGCGCAACGCCCCGCCGTTCACCGGCCAGCAGAAGCGGCGACTGCTGCGCGAGCTCATCGCGGCCGATGCGTTCGAGAACTTTCTCCACACGCGCTACAAGGGCAAGAAGCGGTTCGGCCTGGACGGCGGGGAATCGCTCATCCCCATCCTCGACGAACTCGCAGAGTACGGTCCGGAGCACGGCGTGCGGGAATACGCCATCGCGATGGCGCATCGCGGCCGGCTCAACGTCCTCGTCAACATCCTGCGCAAGAGCCTCGGTCAGATCTTCACCGAGTTCGAGGAATCGTGGACGGAGGACTTCCTCAAAGGCGGCGGCGACGTGAAATACCACCGCGGGTTCAGCGGGGACTTCACGACCGAAGACGGGCACAACATCCGGATGACGCTCTCGCCGAATCCCTCGCATCTGGAGTACGCCAACGCCGTGGTCCTGGGCCGGGCGCGGGCCAAGCAGCGCATCCGCCAAGACGCGAACCGCGAGCAGTGCGTGCCCATCCTCGTGCATGGCGACGGATCGTTCCCGGGTCAGGGGATCGTCGCCGAGTGTTTGAACATGATGAAGCTGGACGGCTATACCGTCGGCGGGGCGCTGCACATCGTCGTGAACAACCAGATCGGCTTCACCACCAGCCCGAAGGACGCCCACAGCGGCAAGTACTGCACCGACATCGCAAAGATGGTCGATGCGCCGATCTTCCACGTCAACGGCGACGACCCGGAGGCGTGCGTGTTCGCGGCGCGGTTGGCGATCGCCTACCGGCAGGCGTTCAAGAATGACGTCGTCCTCGATCTCTGGTGTTATCGCCGACACGGACACAACGAAGGCGATGAACCCACCTTCACCCAGCCGCTCATGTACGGCCGGATCAAGGACCACCCGCCGGTGTTGCAAATCTACTCGCGCCGGCTGATCGGGGAAGGCATCATCGCCAGGGATGAGTTCCAGCGGGACTGCGACGCGGCGCGCAGGCAAATGGACGAAGCGCAGACGCGCACGAAGGACCACCCCGTACGCACCACCATCCCCGCGTTCGGCAACGTCTGGGCCGGGCTCACCGAAGCGTACAACGATGAGCCGGTGGAGACCGGTGTGCCGCGCGCGCTGCTCGTGCAGGTCTCCGATCGCCTCAGCGCACTGCCGGACTCGTTCACGTGCCACAAGAAACTCAAGAAGCTCTTAACCTATCGCCACACCGCGGTCGCCGAGGACCGGCCCCTGGACTGGGCCATGGGCGAGTTGCTGGCCTACGGCACGCTGCTCTTGGAGGGCGATCCCATCCGGCTCACCGGCCAGGATGTCGAGCGCGGCACGTTCAGTCACCGCCACGCGGTGCTGTTCGATCAGGAGACCGGACACGGCTACGCGCCGCTTGACCACCTGGACGAGAACCAGGCCCGCTTCTGCGTCCACAACAGCCCGCTGACCGAGGCGGCGTGTCTTGGATTCGAGTACGGCTACTCGCTGGGCCACCCGCACATGCTCGTGATCTGGGAAGCGCAGTTCGGCGACTTCGCCAACGGCGCGCAGGTCATCTTCGATCAATTCATCTCCTCGGCCGAGGTGAAGTGGCAGCGGTTCAGCGGACTGACCGTCTTCCTGCCGCACGGCTACGAAGGCCAGGGACCGGAGCATTCCTCGGCGCGGATCGAACGCTTCCTGAGCCTCTGTGCGCGGAACAACATGCAGGTCGTCAATCCCACCACGCCCGCCCAGATGTTCCACGTGCTCCGCCGCCAGATGAAGCGAAACTTCCGAAAGCCCCTCATCGTGATGACGCCCAAAAGCCTGTTGCGCCATCCCAAGGCGGTCAGCGCGGTGGAGCGGCTGGTGCACGCCCGGTTTTACCACGTCCTTGATGATCCGACGGTGACAAACCCCCTGGGGATTCGACGCATCCTGCTGTGCTCGGGGAAGATCTACTACGATCTCCTCGCGCATCGGGAGAAAGTCGGCCGGGACGATGTCGCGATCATCCGGATCGAACAGTTGTACCCGTTCCGGCTGCGGGCGCTGGAGAAGACCCTGGACCGGTACGGCGCGGCGGAGGAGATCGTCTGGGTGCAGGAGGAGCCGCGGAACATGGGGGCGTACGCCCATGTCGCTTCGATCCTGCGGGAACAGCTCGATCTGGACTTGCCCTACGTCGGCCGGGACCCGAACGCTTCGCCCGCCGTCGCGTCGACGAAAATGCACCTCCAGCAGCAGGAACGAATCCTGATCAACGCCATCGGTCTGCCAACGATGTGCCCGATATCATTCGATGAGGAGCCGACGACGACGCGTCCGCAGCCGGGTGAAGCCGCGTCTCCATAACGACGCCGGTCTGCCGGCTTGGCGCTCCCACGGCGCCGTCGCCGCGGATACGATCTGGTCTTTCACCCACGGATTCACCGCCTCACAACGCCGCAACCGCGAACCGACCGCCGCCCGGCGAAACCGCCCGCAAAGAACCCGACTGAACATGCCTGTTGAGATCATCATCCCGAGTCCCGGCGAATCGATCACCGAGGTCACGGTCGGCTCGTGGCTGAAGGCGGACGGTGAATGGGTGGAACAGGATGAGCCGCTGGTCGAGATCGAATCGGACAAGGTCACGCTGGAGATCCCCGCCCCGGCGTCGGGCGTGCTGCACATCGGCGCGGAGAAAGACGCCGAGATGAACGTGGGGGATGTGGTCGGAACGATCGACGCGGACGCGCCGCGGCCGGCGCCCGCCGGCGAAGAGGGCGCGGCTGTGAAGCCGAGCCCCGCCGCCCAGATCGAGGTGGCGACGGAAACCAGTTCCGCCGCCGCCGGCAGTGACGCTGCTCCCGGGGGCGCCGTTTCCAGGGCGACCCCGCTTGCGAAGAAGATCGCCGCCGAAAAGGGTGTGAGCCTCGGCGACGTGCACGGGACCGGGCCTTCCGGGCGCATCACCAAGTCCGACGTCATCGCCGCCGTCCCAGAGCCGGCCGCGGCATCCTCCCGGGAAAGCCAGCGGGAACCGGCCGGGCTCGCCACGCGCCCGGCGCAGGTGGTCTCGTCGATGCCCCAGGCCGAGCGCGGCATCCGGCGGCAGAAGATGAGCCGCCTGCGCCTGCGCGTCGCCGAACGCCTCGTCGCCGCCCAGCGCACCGCCGCCATGCTCACCACCTTCAACGAAGCTGATATGACCGCCGTCATGCATCTGCGCAGGCAACATAAGGAAACGTTTCTCGAGAAGCACGGCGTCGGACTCGGCTTCATGAGCTTCTTCGTCAAAGCATGTGTGTCCGCGCTCGGGCAGTTCCCCGGCGTCAACGCCTATGTCGTCGGCGAGGAGATCGAGTATCACGACTACTGCGATCTCGCGATCGCCGTCGGCACGCCGCGCGGCCTCGTCGTACCCGTCCTGCGCGATGCCGAGCGGATGAGCTTCGCCGATATCGAATCGGCGATCAAGGACCTCGCCACACGCGCGCAGGACGGCAAGCTCGCCATCGAAGAGATGACCGGAGGCACGTTCACCATCTCCAACGGCGGCGTCTACGGCTCGCTCATGTCCACGCCGATCCTCAACCCGCCCCAGTCCGGCATCCTCGGCATGCACAAGATCATGAACCGCCCGATCGAAGACCCGGCCAATCCGGGCCGGATCGCGATTCGTCCCATGATGTACCTCGCGTTGAGTTACGATCACCGCATCGTCGACGGCGAGCAGGCCGTGAAGTTCCTCATCCACATCAAGCAGTGCATCGAGGACCCCCAGCGCCTCCTCCTCGACATCTGACCCGGAAAAACTTTCCTGGAACCGTTTCTACCGGGAAACAACGGTTCCAGGAACCGTTTTTGTCCCGTTTTGCCGCCAGACAAACAGGGGCCCTCGACGCCTTGCATCGCCCGCCCCGCTCATCCCTCAGACGTCGGCCATTTCAAGCAGCACGCGCATGAACCCCCACACACATCCAAGCACGAACGCCACCGCGCTGAAGATCAGCGCAAGGAGGCTGCACACATAGCCCGCCTGCGCTGTTCCCGCTTCGGCATGGAGGCTGGGATCCCGCGCACACAACTCCTTTATCGCCTTTGACTTGGTGAAACCCACGGCCCCGCAGACGAAGCCCGCGAGCGGGCAGGCAAACGACAGGACGATGCCCACGATCCCCAGCACCAGGCCGGTGGAGGCGCTGGGCGATTCCGTCGAGCCGGGTGGGCCGACGGGGGACGGCGGTATTGGCGGCGGCATCTGCTGGCTCATCGATGCATCCCTATCTTATGCCGGTGACGGCGCAGCTCATCAGGAAGCATGTATCGCCGGTATCCGACACACCGGACGCATCGTACCGAGTGAACCGGGCACCGCGCCGACATGTTGACGTTTCACACGCCGGCGGCCCCCCCGATGACTGCCGCCATCACCACCAGGTAACCGCATACACAGCACAAGCTCAGCAGCGAGAGCACGCCCAGACACAGGCCGATGATCGAGCAGATGTACCCGGCCAAGGCAACGCCTTGATTGCGATACACCGTCGGATTCATCTCACACAAGGCCTTGGCGTCACGCGACTTGACGAACCCAACCCATGCAAGGATGAGACCGATGACGGGGAAGGAGAAGACGATGCTGCAGATACCCAGCACAAGCCCGGCCGTCGCGCCCGGGGCTTCCTGATAACCCGATGGCATATACCCCTGGGAATCCGGGGGACCCGGCGGCACCGGCTGGCCCGGAGGGCTGGGGGGCGGCATCTGACTCATCATTGACTCCTTCCCGAACGCGGTACGCGGCTCACATGGGACACGCCAGACCGACGCGCGTCAAGGCCCCGCACGGCTACCGCACCGTTGTTCGGCAAAACAACACCCGGATTCGTGGAAACAAGGACTCTCAAACGGCTCGCCTCGGGACAGCCTGCAGCGCTCGCCGGGGACGCCAATCCCGCACGCGGCCGAATCGACGATCGCAAACCGGTCAACCGATCCCCGAGTCGGGCGGCTTCACCACACCGTCGGATCCCACAGGTAGTAAAAGCCGATCGGGTCGGCGAGGGGAGGAGCGGCGATGCTGAGCTGGACGAGATTCGCCCGCGGCGCTGAGACGGGAGCATCGGCATACGGGCTGGCGACATGATCGAGCGGGCGGTGATACTTGACCAGCCGAGCCCGCATCACCCCGGCGCGGCGCTTGGCGACATCGAAAGCGTCGCGCAGGTCGCCGAGCCCGTCGATCAGGCCCACCTCCGCGGCCCGCGCCCCGGTGACCACCCGGCCGTCGGTGATCCACTCGATGTCCCCGGGGGCAAGATCGACGCGGTTCTCCCGCACGACGGCGAGGAAGTTGTCGTAGAACTCGTGGACAATGCCCTGGAGCAGCTCGCGGTGCTCCGGCGGCATCGGCTCGAACGGGGATCCCATCGACTTGTTGGACCCGCTGGTGATGGCGTCGGCCCGGATGCCGATCCGGCGCATGCCCTCGGAGAAGTTGAACGTCTGCATGATGACCCCGATGGAACCCGTGATCGTCGTGGGATGGGCGATGATCTCATCACCGGCGCAGGCGAGGTAGTACCCGCCGGACGCCGCCACGTCGGCCATGAGGATGATCGCGGGCTTGGCCGACTTCTCCCGGAAGTGCTGAAGCTCGCGGTGGACGACATCCGAGGCGGTGACGGTGCCGCCCGGCGAGTTGATCCGAACGATCACCGCGCGGACATTGCCGTCCGCCTCGGCTTTGCGGAGGGCTTCGGCGAAGCGGGCCACGGGATTCTCCCGCCGGGAGATGATCGTGGACCGCTCCATATCGACGATGAGGCCGGTGACGTCGATCAGCGCGATCTTCGACGCACCGCCAAACAGCCGGTCGGCCCCCTCGTCCTCCAGGACCGTGGTCTCCACGAGATCCTCGTCGGCGGGGACCGCGTCGATCACGAACCGCAGACGCGTGCAGCCGCTGAGAAGAAAAAGGATCGCCAACGTGGTGAGAAGTCGTCGCATGGGTCGGCTCCCAGGATTCGGCAGCCCTACGGTAGCCGCAGAGCCGCCGGTTCGGTAGCTTGCCCGGGAATATGGACGATCACGGGCACAGGCCGGTGCTGGCGCGGGAGGTGCTCGACCTGCTGGCGCCGAAGCCGGGCGAGGTGGCGCTGGACTGCACCGTCGGCCGCGGCGGCCACGCCCAACTGCTCGCCAAGGCGGTCGGACCGGAGGGCCGGATCATCGGCGTCGACCTGGATGAATCATGTCTGGAGCATGCCCGTCGGCGTCTGGCAACGGCACCCGGCCGCTTTACCGGCATTCATGCCAGTTATGCGGCCGCGCCCCGACGGCTCGCCGAGCTCGGCCTGTCGGCCCATGTCGTTCTGGCGGACCTGGGCTTCAGTTCCAGTCAGATGGATGATCCGAGCCGGGGGTTCAGCCTTCACGGGGACGGGCCGCTGGACATGCGGTTCGATAGGAACTCGGGGGCGACCGCGACGGAGCTTCTGGCTGCTCTGAGCCAGCGTGAGCTGGCGGATCTCATCTACGAGTTGGGCGAGGAGCCGCTGGCCCGAAAGATCGCGCGAAAACTTGTACAAACACGGCAATCAAAGCCGATTCAGAGCACGGCAGAGCTTGCGCGACTGGTCGTCGAAGCATATGGTCCTCGGGCCCGGACATCGCGAATGCACCCGGCCACGCGGACGTTCATGGCTCTCCGCATCGCGGTGAACGACGAACTCGGGGCGCTGGAGGCGCTCCTGGACGGGATCGTCCGCGGCGCAGAGCAGGCCGGGGACGGCGGCTGGCTGAGAAGCGAGGCAAGGGTCGCGATCATCAGCTTCCACAGCCTCGAGGATCGGCTGGTCAAGCGGGCCTTTGCCGAACTAGAGAAGCGAGGCCGGGCGACGCGGCTGACCAAGAAGCCCGTCACGGCCGGGGCACAGGAAGTGCAGGCCAACCCGAGGTCGCGCTCCGCCAAACTACGGGCCGTCAGGATTCACGGCCCCCAAGGAGGATGAGTCGCCCGGATCGTGGGGACAACCGCGGTCGGCGGCACGGCAAGGACGCTCAGGCTCATGACACGTGAAAACAAGCTGGCGCTGGTCATCGGATTCGGCCTGATCCTCCTCGTAGGCATCCTGATCTCGGATCATTTCTCCGCGGCGCGCCGCCAGGAATCGGCGCAGCTTGCGCGGACGATCGAGCCGCTCAGCCGGGCGCGTTGGGAGGATCCGAACCTCATCGCCCTGAACCCGGATTCGGTTGACGCAATTGAGCAGACGCCCGGTGAGCCTCCGTATCCACATGCGCCAATCAGTCGGCAGTCGGGCCCGTCGGCCCCGAACGGGGGGCAGGTGATCGATCCGATGGCCGCCGAGCCGATGGAGGCGGTGATGATGGGCGGCGAGGCGGGCCGAGGCGTGGGCCTGGACCCGCGCCAGGTTTCCGCTCTGCCCTACCGCTTTCACGACGTCCGCGGCGGGGAGTCGCTGAGCTCGATCTGCCAGCACTGTTACGGCGACGCCTCCCTGGCCAAGGAATTGGCCCGATACAACGAGATTGCCGATCCAAACTCGATTCGGACCGGTCATCGGCTTCGGATTCCCGACGCCGCGGATCTGGTGCGGGGCCGCGCCAGGCCGCCAACCGTCCCGGGCGACCAGCGCATCCAACCGCCGCTCCGCCAGCGCACTTACACCGTGCGGAAGGACGACAACCTCTCGAAGATCGCCCGGCGGTTGCTGGGCTCGGGGACCAAGTACTGGGCGATCTACGAACACAATCGTGACGTGCTCGCCTCGCCGGACGACCTGCGCCCCGGCATGGTCCTGAAGATCCCCGACATCGAGCGGTGAAGCGCAATGCCGCGCCGCCGGCGGTACGGAAGCCGACGGCGCGCCGATCCGTGGTGTCGCTCCGGCGGACGCTGATGGGTTTGGATTCATGTTCAGCAAGTTGCTCGTCATCATTCTTGCCGTGGGGGTCATCGCAACGGCCCTGCTGATCATCCGCCAACAGCGCATCAACACCGCGCACGAGACCTCGCTGACCCACCAACAGATCCTGGAACACGAGCGGGTGCTCTGGCGGTTGCGGAGCGAGATCGCCCGGCGATCTCGACCCGAGGAGATCCAGCGGATGATCGAGACGCTGCCGAACGGCTGGGAGAGCATCCCGGACCCGACGGCCCGGGAGGATGTCGTCGGTGTCGCCGCCGACGAGAGAGACCCGGCGCACGGGACCGCACCGCCGGGCCCGGGGAGGACGGTGAATCCGTACGGAAGCGGAGAGCAATTCGGTGGATGACCGGCGGCATCACATGGCGGGATCCGAGGAGTTCCAGCGCTGGCAGGCCGAGCGCGTCCTGGCCTGGGGACGGCTCATGCTCCTGGTCGCGGCGCTGGGATTGCTGGCCGTGCTCGGCCGGGTCGTGCAACTCAAGCTGCAACCGGACCCCCGGCTGCTCGGGGCTGTCGGGAGTCCGATTTCAACGCGGGACGAGATGTCGCGGCGCGGCGACCTGCTCGATCGGAGGGGCCGGGTGATCGCCACAAGCACCGTCGGCTACCGCCTCTTCGTCGATCCGGCCTACCTCGACGACCTGCCCACGATCGCCGTGGACATCGCGGCGGCCATCGGCGGCGATCCGATCGAGATCGACATGAAGATCCACCGCCATCTCTACGGCCGCTACGTGGTGGTGAAGCAGCTTCTCGAGGACTGGCAGGTCGATGCGATTCGGCGGGCGCGGCTGCGAGGGGTGGGACTCGAACCGAGACTCGTGCGGCACTATCCGCACGGCGAGATCGCCGCGGCGCTGGTGGGACGCGTCGGATTCGAGCATACCGGACTCAGCGGGCTGGAGCATCGTTTCAACGAGTCCCTGCTGCCCCGCGGCGGCAAGCTGTGCTACCTCCGCGACGCCCGACGAAACCCGCTGTGGATCGAACAGGATGATTACCAACCGGGTCAGGACGGCGGTGACCTCCACCTCAGTATCGACCTGGTGATTCAACACATTGCCGAGGATCGGGTGAACCGGGCGGTGCAAGAGCACAACGCGGGGGGAGGTCGCGTGGTTGTGCTCGATTGCCGCACCGGTGAGATCCTCGCCCTGTATGACGTGCTGAATCCCCGGCCGGGCTGGGATGAGCACACGCGGGATCCGGCTCGGGCGATCGACCCCGCGCTGGGGCGCAACCGGTGCGTGTCCGATCCCTACGAGCCCGGCTCGACGTTCAAGCCCTTCATCTGGTCGGTGGCGACGGAACTGGGCAAGGCTTCACTGGAGGAAGTGTTGCCGACACCCGGAGGCGGCGGCTACCGGACCAGCTACGGCCGCGTGATCCGAGACGCCTACTACTACGGGCCGTCCACGTGGCGGCGGGTCCTCGTCAAGTCCATGAACAGCGGCATGGCGATCGTGGCCGAGCGCATGACGCACCGGCAGATGCAGGACGCCGTGAAACGGTTCGGGTTCGGCCAGACCACCGCCTGCGGCATCCCGGGAGAGACCGCCGGCCTCGTCACCAAGCCGCGGCAGTGGTCCAAGTACACCCAGAGCTCGGTGGCCATGGGCCACGAGATCGCCGTCACTCCCGTCCAGATGGTGCGGGCGTTCAGCGCATTCGCCCGCGACGGGACACTGCCCACGCTTCGCCTGACGGCAATGTCGGAGCGGGACCGCCGTTACCGGTTCATTCGGCGCGCCGTGCCGGAATCCATCGCGCACACGACGCGCCGGGTGATGCGTGAAGTGATGACCGACGGGAGCGGACGCAAAGCCCAATCGGAGCGCTACGCGCTTTTCGGCAAATCGGGCACCGCGCAACTGCCGAAACGCGAAGGCGGCGGATATTACGAAGATCGGTATGTGGCGAGCTTCATCGCCGGGGCCCCGTTCAGGAATCCGCAAATCGTGGTGCTGTGCGTGATTGACGACCCGGACAAGTCGAAGGGGCATTTCGGCGGGGCGATAGCCGGGCCGGTGGTGCGCGACGTGATCGACGCGGTGTTGCACTATCTCGGCGTGCTCCCGGACACGCCGGACATCGACGAAAAGCAGTTCGCCATGAGGCCGTAGCACTCGCCGGCGATCGTTCTCCGCCCATTCCCGACCCGGAGGGAATGCCGGAGAAAGTCCGTCACCCAGCACGGTTGCGCGCGGGCCCGCAAAACACGAAGGCACTCATTCCCGGGCGCCGGGACGCCGTTTCAGGGACGCCCGTGGACCGCCGACGCCTGTGCGCCGTGATCAAGGCCGAGCAGATCGGCCAGACCGTAGCTGATGCGTCCGATATTCCAGGCAATCCACATCAGCAGCACAAGAACCACCAACATCCAGACTTGTCTGATGCGCTTCTCCAACACGTTGCTCCCCAGAACGCTCAACCGATCGCCGTTGAGCATCGGTCTTGATGGACACCTTCCGGCTCTGCCACTGACATATCGTCAACGATGAACTTTATCCGCAGTGATAGGAGCAAATGGCCCGGAATTTCCTCACGAATTCCCGCCCGGTCTCGCGCCCCGACCGCCGGCCCGTCCCGACCGCCGCCGCGTGATAACTCAAGGTCCGGCATTCTCCGAACGCGATGATGACGCATCGTCATCATCCTGCTCGGGAAGCCGGCCTTTGATGACGGTGTAGACCGCGCCGCCACGGCCGACGGTGTGAACGATCGGGGCTCGGGGAAACTTATCGGCGGTGGCGAAGCGCGTGGTCGCGATGTAGTAGTCGGCATTGGCCGGAAGCTCCGGACGATCGAAATCAGGTCCCACGAATCCGGTCTCCACGTTCGCCGCGGCATAGTACGACGCGGCGGGCTTGAGCGAGCCGTCTCCCCCGATGAGAACCCGGTAACGATGTTCAGGTTCACGCCGCACCTGCTCGTTCACCCACAGCATCGCCTCGCGATAGCTGGAGACCCAGTAGTCGGTCTCATAACGGCCGTCGGCGCCACGCACCCCTCCGACAAGGAAGTTGAAATACGTCGCCTGGTACGGGTGGAGCCGGACCAGTTCGGTGATGGGAGCGAGCAACGACCCGGCGACAATCAACCACGCGAGCACCCGGGCCCACGGTCGGCGCGCGCAATCGATCAGGCATGTCGCCCCGATCGCGGCGAGCATCGCCATTGCCGGGAGGAGGAAGAGGAAATGGCGGAGACCGTCGTAGACGTGAGGGCGGAGCACCACGAACGCCGCGACGGGCGCCAGCAGCCAGAGCTCCGTCACGCCGTACAGAAACGAGCGCCGGCTGCGCCATGCCGTCACCTGTCGCCACAGCGCGCGCGCCACACCGATCCCGCACAGAAACAGCAGCGTCGGCGGCGCCGTGATCAGGAGGTACTTGGGCAGATACCAGCACGGCAAATCGAAACTCTCAACCAGACGGCCCTCGAAAAGCATCGTGACCGGCACGGGAAACTGCATGGCCTGCTTCATCGCCTGAAGGGGATGCGCGATCGGGCTTTGATGCGCCCAGGGCCACGGCACAACCATGAGGAACCAGGCGATCGCA
>Ga0272442_10006855_pt1 | contig 14845 bp, 10 predicted proteins | sample SSMForm2O_FD_200262 | JGI IMG/M metagenome (GOLD analysis project Ga0272442, IMG submission 200262) | Marine sediment archaeal communities from Little Sippewissett salt marsh, Falmouth, MA, United States - SSM-Form-2O | ecosystem: Environmental > Aquatic > Marine > Wetlands > Sediment ...
CCGAATCTCGTTTCGGAACACGAAAGCCTCGAACGACACGTTGCGGCGCGAGTACTTCACTCCGAGGTCAACGTTCAGGCTGGTCTCCGACTCGAGGCCCGTGTTCGGAATCAGGTAGCCGGATCCCTCCGGCGTCGGGCCGTTGAAATAGAGCTCGATGATGTTCGGAGCCCGGAAGCCACGCCCCACCGTACCGACGAGGTTGAGGGACGGCAGCACCTCCCACAGGACATTGGCCGAGGCCACGACCGTCTGCGCGTTGTTCGTGATCCCCACGACCAGGGGATTGTCGAGGTTCTCCGTGGGCTGCGTCTCCGACCGGACGTTCTGCCAGCGGGCCCCCGCGATCAGGGACAGCTTGCGATGGAGCTGGAAGTCACCCTGTGCGAACACGCCCAACCGGTTGTAGGTCGCGTTCGGCACGTTGGGCGTCTCGTCGACGTCCGGCGGGATCGGAGGTGCATCCGCTCCGAAGAAAGCCGTTACCGTGCGGTCGGTGTTCTTGGAGTCGTCGTAGTAGAAGTCCAGGCCGTAGGTCAGAAGGTGCTGACCACCCAGCAGCTTGGCCGCCTCGGCCCGGGTGCCGACGCTCGAAATGTCGGTGTAGTTCTGGCTGTTGATGGACAGGTTGACGTCCTGGGCGGGACCGAACACACCCGGAATACCGATGTTCTGCACCAGGTCCCGCTCGTTGTTCATGTAGAAGCCACTGATATCGAGCCGGTCCGCGATGCCCCAGCTCAGATCCTGCGCCCGGTATCCCGCCGTCAGCTTCCCGACCGTCTGGTCCGGATACTGGATGACGATCGACACGTCGTTCGGGGTACCCAGGTCGTCGTTGGATACGTAACCGAAACCCGCGTCCCTGGCGTTGTAGTATTCGCCCTTCACGAAGACGTTGTGATCCTGGTTGAAGCTGTAGTCGAGCAGAAGGCTGTAGTTCTGATCCTCGACGCCCGTGTCGTTGACCTCGGTGTTGTCGCCCAGCGTGATGTCGCCGAAGCTGCCCGACGGAGCGAAGTAGTTCTTCGCGTTCCGATACGAGGCGCTGCCCCGGAAGCCGACCTTCCCGATCCGCCCGAACAGGTCCATTGTGGGGCGCACTTGCTCGCCCTCGTCACGGTACATGAACGTGACCCGCCCCCCGTACATGTCGCCGGCGCCCAGGGGGGGCACGTCCGACGTGCGCAGATTGACCACGCCGCCGATGGCGTCGGTACCGTACAGGACGGAGGCAGGTCCGCGGACGACTTCGACCTGGGACACGTTGTTCACATCCACGATCGCGGGCAGTTCGCCGAAGTCCTGCTGCCGGCGAGCGTTGTTCAGACGAAGCCCGTCCTCCAGCAGGAGGATCCGCTGGCCGCGCTGGCCCCGGATCGTGGGCCGCGTCTGGTTGGTGCCCACGCCGTTGACGTCGATGCCGGGAAGTCCCTTCAGGATGTCTGACGCCGTGTTCGGTGAGACCGTGCGCAGGGCCAGCGTGTCCAGGACGGACACCGGCGCCGCGATGACGAACAGCTCCTTGGGATCCCGCGTGGCCGTGACCGCGATCGGCTGCATGATGACCGGCTCCGCAGCGGCGCTGTCCGGTTCGGCTTCGGGAGTTTCCTGCGAGAAAGCTGGTTTCGGAACGACGAGGAGGAATGCAGAGAGGAGTCCGAACAGGGCGACTCGGTTAAGACCTCCCGCCGTATCAGCGGGTGAATTGGACACGGTTACCTCCAGTAGCGCCCTTGGGGGGGCCTGTTTCTGCCGGCGGAGCGACCGATCGGCCACTCCGCCGGCCTCAAAGGAGAGCGTGGGCATACCTTACCGGTGGACCAGCGGGACGAAAACTCGCAATTGTACCGAATATTGGTCCGAAATTATACGGGCTGGGACAACATGGCCCAGCAGCCGGCGTGAGCGCGGCCGAATTCTCGCGACCGGGGTGGCAGGAGGTCTAGTAAGGAGCTGCGTCGTCGAGGAGTCCCGCATCGAGGGCGAAACGGGTCAGGCCCGCGACGGTACGGATGTCCAGCTTCCGCATGAGGCTCTCGCGATGGCTCTCCACGGTGCGGCGGCTGATTCCGAGGTCCGCCGCGATCTGCTTGTTGCTCAGGCCGGCGGCGATTCCCTTGAGCACGTCGAGCTCGCGTGCCGTGAGCACGTCCACTCCCGGTCCCGCCTGCTCATCGTCTCCCCTGAGGCCGGCGGCCAGCCTGGCGGCCACCGCGGACGTGAAAAAGGAGCTCCCGGAGTTCACCGCTCGCACCGCATCCCGCAACTGTGAGGGACCCGCCTCGTCCTTCAGCAGATACCCCCTCGCACCGGCCCGAACCGCGCGCATGACGTACTCGACATCGTCGTGCATGCTCAGGATGAGCACGTGTGTCGAGGCGACTTCGGCCTGAAGACGGACCGTCACCTCGAAGCCCGAGGCGCCGGGCATCGAGATGTCCAACACCGCTACGTCCGGACGATGCTCGCGGGCGAGGGCCACGGCCTCCTCACCATCGGCGGCTTCCGCCACGACCTCGAAATCGGGGTCTTCCTCGAGGACCCGGCGAATGCCCTCACGCACGAGCGCGTGATCGTCGGCCAGCAGTATGCGGATTTTCTCGTCGCTCATTCAGGATTCTCCAGGTGGCCAGGCGTTTCAGACGTAGTCGCTTCCGTTGCCGACACAGAATCCATGGGCGGCGCCACGGGAAGGCGAATCATCAGCTGCGCCCCCCCATCGTCCGGATCCGACAGTTCAACGGTGCCCCCCAGGGGCGCAACCCGCTCCCGCATTCCGAGGACGCCGGTTCGCGAGCGGAGATGTTCCTCTGCGCTGCTCTCGCCCGTGAGGCCCTGGCCGTCGTCCTTCACGCTCAGCAGCAACTCGCCATCCCGCTGGGCCAGGGTCACGGTGACGGCCGAGGCGCCCGAGTGCCGAGCTACGTTGGACAGGCCCTCCTGCATGGTGCGGAACAGGGCGAGCTCCGATTCGGGCGACAGTGCGGGCAGGCTGCCCGGAGCCGTCAGGTTCGTCTCGATGCCGGTCTTGGCCTCGAAGTCGTGCGCCAGCGCCTGCAGGGCCGGTCTCAGGCCGAGATCATCAAGAAGCGACGGCCGGAGGTCGCGCGCCACCTCCCGGATACTCCTGATGCCGGATCCCACCAGGTCGACCGCCATGTCCAGCGCCGGCTCCTGCTGCGGCGTGGCCGACTCCCTGAGCAGCCCGAGCTGGAGTTTCACGGCGGCAAACACCTGGGCGCTCTCGTCATGGAGCTCGCGCGACAGGCGGCGGCGCTCCTCCTCGTGCTGCTCCACCATCCGGGCGGCGAGTCGTTCCAGGTCGTCGGTGCGATCCTCCAGCCGCCGCACCAGGTCGGCGTTGGCCAGGGCCGCCCCCACCTGGTGCCCGAGGGCGACGAGGAAGCGGTTGTCGAGGACCGTAAGGGGATCCTGCGCACTGCCCGCGACCAGCAGGGCACCTCTCACCTCGTCTCCCAGGAACACGGGCAGCGCGGCGACATACGGGTGCGTCTCACCGGCCAGCACTTCCGACCAGCCGCGCATGACCTCGGGCTGCCCCGTCTCGATCACGCGCCCGACGGCCGCGCGAGCCGCGCCGGAAGGACTCGACTTCTCCCACGCCGAGCACACACCCACCCCTCGCACCACCGTGCCCGCCGAGAGAAGGTACATGGCGCTTCCTCGCACACCCGGAAGCGTCAGCGGGCGGGCGAGCAGCGCGCTCATGACCTCGTCTTCGTCGCGCCCGCTCTGCAGATCCGCCGAGAGCGACGAGAGAACCGACAGGCCGCGGTACTGGTCCTCTACCACGAGCAGAAGGATCGCCGCGCCGATGGCCAACTCGAACACGATGTCCAGGTAGTAGCCCCACGGGTTCCAGGCTCCGCGCGCACGCAGAAACGGATAATCCAGGTGGTGCAGACTCCACAGGAAGAACGCCCAGGCCATGAGAGCGGCCGGAAGGGAACCGATCTGTCGGTGATGCCTCCACAGAATCACTCCCGTCCACAGAGTCGCCAGGCTGAGGAACACGACGGCCGGGCCCGCGGCGAGGAAGAAGTCATCGAGCCGGTAGATCGCGATGTACGACCAAAGTGGAGGAAAGAGAACCAGGACCCAGTAGGCGCGTCGCCACTCGAGACGCTGCGAGAACACCAGGGCGGACCACAGGAAAGCGAGCGCCGTCCATCCCGTGAGTACCTGGTGCCAGTACAGGAGGCCCCACACCTCCGTCACCAGGAACGCGATGATCACGACCAGGCGAAGGGAATAGAGCCACCAGGCAAGGGCCCAGATGGCGAAGTAGGGCTTCCGGTAACGGGCGTACAGGTACCCGCAGACCATCACGAGCCCGAACGTGATCGCGGCCTGGAGAAATGACGCGGCCAGTTCGGTCGTGTCGTGCGGGGAAACCGCCATCTCCTGCATGGGCCGTAACAGAAGGGAGAGCCGCGCGCCTCGCAAGCACATTCGGCGGCCGATACTTTTGGGACAACGACAGGTGGGCCACGTACCACCAGGTCACACTCGAACCGGATGGAGACGAAACGTGCGTGATGTCCTGTTGCTCAGCACCTCCACCGTGCACGGCAGCCGATTCCTGGAGTACGCGGAGGACGACATTCGATCCTTCTTTCCCGGCAGCGCCACGGTCCTCTTCGTGCCCTTCGCTCGCCCCGGGGGGATCACGCACGATGGCTATACCGAGCTCGTGCGAACGCGTTTCGGTGAGATGGGACTGGGTCTCGCGGGCCTGCACGAGTCCGCCGATCCGTTGGCAGCGGTGAACGAAGCGGAGGGCGTGTTCGTTGGAGGTGGAAACACCTTCGTGCTGCTGAAGGCCCTCTACGAAGCCGGGTTGCTGGAGCCGCTGAGACGGCGGGCCCTCGCGGGAATGCCGTACATGGGGTCCAGCGCCGGATCAAACCTGGCGGGACTCACGATCGGGACGACGAACGACATGCCCGTGGTCGAGCCGGCCAGTTTCCGCGCCCTCGCGCTCGTGCCGTTCAACATCAATCCGCACTACCTGGACCCGGATCCCGGATCGACGCACATGGGAGAGACCCGCGAGACGCGGATCGGCGAGTTCCACCACTTCAACGCGCAGCCGGTCCTCGGGCTTCGGGAAGGGGCCATGCTGAGAGTGAAGGGAAACGAGGCCAGGGTCCTGGGAAGCCGTGGCGGCCGCCTGTTCGCCTGCCAGGCGGATCCGGTGGAAGTCCAACCGGACAGCGATGTCTCGTTCCTGCTGGAGGGCGATCTCAAGTAGCGCGAGCCGACCTGCACCAACCTACATCCGCCACTCCACTCCGATGATCGGGAGGATCGGCACGGCCCCGAACGCCCGCGGCACCGAGTCCGAGGCCTGGTCGAACTGGTAGAACATCGCGTCGGCTCGATCGAGGGCGTTGACCACGCGCACATAAGGGTAGAAGGCGGTCCTGCGCCCGAACAGGTGGCTGTCGAGGCGCACGGTCGCCCGCAGGTTGAGGCGGATATACTGGCCCTCAGGGACCGTCACCAGTATGGCCGGAATCGATATGGGCCCGGGACCCGGTACGGCTGAGAAGGAGGGACGGACAGTGTCGCCGCCCGTGGATTCACCGGGGACCACCGACAGATTCGACGGGCCGGGGCGCGGGATTTCGCCGAACTCGAGGCCCGCCCCATACGCGATGTCTCCCTCGATTCGGACACCCCTGCCGAGATCCGCCATGGCGCCGGCCCGCAGGTAGTGTCGGCCGGAGAAGATGTCGGTGCGCTCACCCTCGACCAGTTCGGTCCACGCCCACGCCATCGAGTAGTTGCCCCATATCACGACCCGGCCGGCCGGCTGCGTCAGCCACAGGTCGAATCCGGCGTTCTGGAGGTCCGCGCCCCCCAGGACGGGAAGGCCACGTGATGTCTTCCAGTAGCCCTGGAGCGCCAGTTGCTCGCCGGGTGAAGCCGAGTGCGAGAACCCGACGACCAGGTGGGAGGCCTCGGCCGGCGAAATGGTCGTGAACACGGCCCCCAGCTGCTGGGCCTCGGTGGATGCCAGGAGAGCTGCGGCTGCCGATCCCGAGGTGTCCGGCGTTACCACGAGCTGGTGGTATTGCCCGGCGGAAACCGTCATGAGGAGATTCTCGGACGCGTTCCACTCCAGGCGAGCCCGGGGGGAGAGCGCGGACCCGAGTCGGCCCGAGTACAGATTGCCCCGGACGCCCGCGGAAAGGCGCAGCCCCCGCGCGACCCTGAGACCGGCGTCGAAGTACCCGGCGAGCGCCACCGCGGAGTTGGCCTGCCCGAACTCGATGCGCTGCAGCGCGGGCCCCTCGGCGAACACGGTCGAGAGGGCCAGGCGATCCAGATGCATGCCGAAGCCGTATCGAACCCGCTTCCGATCGCCCAGGATGTCCAGGGTCACCCGGGTCCGCTTCGTGGTGCCCGATGCGAGTACCGGGTCGGCCGCGCCGATCGGCAGCTGATTGCGGAACTCGCCGGACGCGACGCCCGCTTCCAGAATCCCCAGTTCCAGACGGCTACGGTAGCGAATCGAGCCGGCCGTGTTTCCCCACTCCGGCGAGTCGCCGGGGGAACGCGAATCCGGGAGGGCTACGCTCTCACGATTCCAGAAACCGGTGACCATGAGCGTGTCCGTGGCCGAGACGCCCACATCCAGTCGGGTCAGCACGTCCGCATAGCGCTGCGGAAAGGCCCCGTCCACGAAAGCTCCCGAGGCTCCCCCGTGCAGGCTTCGAGCCGAGAACGAGGCGCGAGCGGGACCGCCGCCGGTTCCGAAGATGGCGCCGGCCGAGACAAGATCGGCGAAAGCCGCTGCCGTGACGGGCCCCTCGGGACTCCCGAGGCTCTCCAGGCTCAAGACCTCAGAAAGTCCGCCGTCGAATCGTGCGGGCGCGCCTCCGTGCCAGCGGGTGGCGCTCGCCACGGTCGGAGGAAGCCCTGGATCCAGCAGGCCGCCGAGTTGCAGTGGCGAGTGGACCGGAGCTCCGTCCAACAGTACGAGGTCGAGGGCCGTGCCGGATCCGCGAACGAAGAGGATGTTGTCGGCGGAAGGAGGACTCGAGGCCAGAATGGCCATAGCCGTCGCCGCGATGCCGGTCTCGGAAACCCCCGGTGATGCATCCAGCACGCGCACCACGGCCGTTCCGGTGGCCGGAACCATTTCATTCTCCAGACCGGATGGATCCCGCGCCGCCTCGGGCACACCCTCGGCGGTAACGGGCGGCATTTCGACCGGTTGCATGGTGAGAATGAAGTCGACGGCGAGGTGGCCGTTCTCGGGTACGCTGAGGACGACTTCCAGCGATGAATGGCCGATGATGGAGGCACGAATACGCCGTTCCCCGGCGGGCACTTCATCCAGGAGGTAGTAGCCTCGGTCGTCCGTGATCGTCAGACGATCCAGGTCCACGATCTGAACGACGGCCCCTGCCAGCGGCTTCTCTCCGGCTGCCTCCCGGACCTGGCCCCGAACCGACCCCTGGGGAGCCGCCTGGACCGCCAGGCCGATTCCGGCCACCAGGGCCAGCAGGCCCGTCATGTCACCCCTCTGCCCCTGTCCGGTCGGTCAGTCCCCGATCCGGAACACCACGTCCTCCCGCAGGGAGTCCTGCACCGGCCACAGGGTGACGAGGTGGCCGTCCTCGATACGCACCGCGGCCTCGCCGTCCACTCGGACGACTGCATCGCGGGCCGATCGGGGCAACTCCACCCATATCTCGCCTTCCCTCGCGCCGATTACTCCCAACGTCCCCGGTCCCGTGACGAATCGCGGAACCTCCGGGGTGCCTTCCACCCGGACAGAGGCTCGCCGCGCGTCGGTCAGCCTCACATGTACATTACTGTTCCGGCCGAACCCCTGCAGATCGATGACCAGACTGCCCGCCTCCGGCTCGACCGAAATTCCCGCCGCCGTGGGCTCGGCATCTGCTGTCGACGGCGCTTCCAGCTCCGCGGCCGGAACCGCAGGCGCAACCGCCGCAGTCCGGTCGCCGTCGCCCAGGCTCTCGAGCCACGCCCGAACCGGTGACCCGGGAACGAGCGCTGCCGCGGCCCCGGACGCCACCAGAATCAAGCCGGCGGCGCGGGCGAGTGACCAACCGGTCCTTCTCAGTCGGTGACTGCCGCGCGCGTGCAGCGCCGCCACGACAGGCAACGGGCCGGGATCGGCCAGACCCGCCGCCTGCTCGTCCAGCACGAGCAGCGCCCGGGACAGCCCCTCCGACTCTCGGCGAAGACTGTCGGCCCGGCCGCGGCACTCGCCGCACGACTCCAGGTGTTCCCGTACCCCGGTCCCCTCCTCCGGCTCCAACTCTCCGTCGAGCCAGGCCAGCAGGTGCCCGTCATTCGGGTGAGGCATTGGTCTCTCCCACGGCCTCGTAGGCCGCGCTGAACTTCTTGAGAGCCCGGGCCACCAGCGCACCGACCGAAGTTGACCGTACGCCCACGGCCTCGGCAATCTCAGTGTATCGAAACCCCTCTTCCCTCATCAGCAACATCTGGCGGTCTCTCTCGGACAAACGCTCCAGGGCCTTCCGAACCAGCTCGATCCGCTCGGCCCTCTCGAGGTCTTCGAGCGGCGAGTTCGCCCTGCCCGCCTTCTCCTGGTTCGCGGTCAGCAGCCGGCGCCTCCGTTCCCTCTTTCGGACCCGATCCCTGGCCAGGTTCGTCGCCACGACGAAGATCCATGGCCTTGCCTCCTCGCAGGGCAGGTCGTGCTCCAACAGGCGCAGAAACGAGTCCTGAACGATGTCCGCGGCGGCATCCGCATCCCCCGTGAACCGGTGTACGTACCGGGACAAAGAGGGGTACAATTCGCGGTAGACCGCCTGGAAGTCGTCCGACTTCATAGGGACCCGCCCTCCGGGTAAAACCGCTCGCCACCGATCGACTCCGCGGGAGTCGGGCGTGCACGGGATGCACCCGGTCCGCTACCCAAGAACGCCCAAGGAGTGCCCGAAGTGACACCACGGGCAACGAAAACCGGCCGCCCCGCGTGAGTCTCGGGACGGCCGGTGATGTCTGGTGGAACCCGGGGGCTCCCGAGTTCACGGCCTCCGGGTGCTACTCGACCAGGCGGAGGACCTTGAACAGGGGACCCGCGGTCGTGTCTTCGTCCGGGCTGGAAGGCTTGACCCCCGTGTATCCAAGCCAGCGACCGTACACGGTCTTGCCCTGGATATCGTCGATGAAGATGCCGGCGAAGTTCGTGAACTCGAACGGCTTGGTTCCGGCGTCCGGCTCTTCGGTCGGGTTGAACAGGGGCACCGGCCGGATCCTCGGGCTCCCGCGGCAGAACGTGGCGTCATTGCTCGCCTGGTGGCCATCGCTGACCACGCAGTTCAGGGTCGAGTTCCAGCGCGCCGTGGGATCCTGGTCGATCAGGTCCTTGAACCCCTTCATCGTCGGACCGGCCATGTTGCCCGGCTCGGTATCCACCTGCATCCCCACGTAGTACATGATCGAGGGATCCACGCAGGAGCTGATGTTCGTCTGGTAGTCGCTTGCCCCGGACTGGCCGGGCGGTCGCCACGGGTAATACCAGGACGGGTTCAGCCCCCCGTTGGCGTCGTTGGATTTCAGTGGAATCCTGACACCCAGGTCGCGCTCCGCGTACCCGGTGAACTCGTCGTTGAACACGGGTGGGTCGGTGTTCGGCTGTGCCCACGGAGTGTAGTAGTCGCCATCCTCGGGGTTGTAGTCGTTCGGGTCGTTGCCCGGGCCGCCCGCCTCGTGCCAGCGGTCGGGCACGGCCACCGGGAGCAAGCAGTTGATTCCGCCTGCCGGGGCCGCCTCGGCCGTCGCCATGGCAGCGATGTCCACCTCGTCCACGCCGAACACTTTGGCGAAGAAGGTCGGGATGGCGTTGCCACGCTCGCGGTTTCGACGCACGAAGACGGTTACCGTGAGCGCATCGGTGTCGATTACGATGTCGCCTTCCAGCACCGTGACCGATTCGGAGCGGACCGTATTCCCCGCCGCGAACTCGGTGGCCAGTACCCTCGCCAGGCCGCCGTTCCCGGGTGAGGAGATGAACGCGCCCGCGCCGGCCAGGGCAGCCGCGTCGGCAGCGCGCTGAGCCTCCACGCGGGCCGTCGTCATGAGACCCACATCGATCGCGAGTGCGACCACTGACGTGAGGGCCAGCATCGAGCTGGCCACGACGACGAGCACTGAACCTCGCTGCCCGCGAATCCTCTGCCGAAGTGTTCGGCACCGTGCCCACAAGCCGTGGATCATTTCTCAACTCCCTGCAGGTTCCACCCGATTTGGCGGCCGTCGTTGGCGTGCCTTCTCGGGCGGCTCAAGGGGCGAGAATCGTGCTCGCGCGTTGGAGCGAACGGAGCCGCAGGGCGGCCACCGCCCTAAATACCTGCAATATTGCCTGTTAGGAGACAAACTTCGCCGGGGCGAGTGGGCCGGACCGGGTCGATTCAGGCTCCAGGGGCCGACAATCAGTGGAGGATAGTGCAGGGAGTAGCGACTAGAAGTTTGCGTTTCGCGTCACAGGCACTCTGTTGCTCAGCCAGGGCGCCCTAAAGTCATCGCACAACACCGCAAATGCGCGGCTACTTGACCAGCAACACCGGAACCTGGGACAGGATCGCCACCTGGTGGCTGAGGGTCGCGAAGCCCGTGGGGGCGTCAGAGATCTCCAGGCGACGGGAGCTCATCACGATCAGGTCCGTGGGATTTCCCTCCGCGTGGGCCAGGATCTCGCGCAACCGATTCCCGTACGAGACTCTCTGGATCACGGTGACTCCGCTGACCGAGAGCGGCTCCGCCATCTGATCCATCTCCACTTGCGCACGGTCATGCAGGCGCTGGTAGAAGTCCTCCAGTTCGTCGAACGGCAGGTCGAGGGTCTCGATCACGTGCAGCAGGGTGACCTCCCCGTCTTGGCCGGCGAGGCGGGCGGCCGTCTCGAGAGCCCGACGGTTCCTGTCGGTGAGATCAACGGGTACGAGTACATGGTCGAACATGGGCTGTCGTCCGCGACCGGGGCGTGGAGTTGACCGTTTGACTGACGCTAGTCCGCTTCGGCGGTGGGGGCAACCTGCTGCCGTCCCTTGCTCCTGCCGTCGGACCGTTCGCCCGCACGGGGAAGGCCGGCAGGGTCGTCGCCCGGGTACGGAGGCACGAGTTGCGGACGGGTATCCGCCGCCGTTGTCGCCCGGGACAGTATCGACTCGTACAGGTCGGCGTGGCGCGTGGCCTCCAGGCTCAGATCGTAGTCCTGGAGCACCGAGGAACGGCATGTGCCTGACATGCGAAGACGCGCAGCCTCGTTCTGCAGGAGAAGCGCGATTCCGTCACGGAAGCCGAACACGTCGCCGGGCTCGGCCAGGAAACCGGTCTCGCCGGGCCGGACGTGATCCGGGACTCCGCCCACCCGAAACGAGACGACGGGAGTTCCGCACGCCTGGCTCTCGATCGACGAGAGTCCGAAGACATCAGCGCGAGTCGGAAACAGGTACAGGTCGGCAGCGGAGTAGGCGATGGCCTTCAGGTGACCGTCGGCCAGATATCCTAGATCCCGGACGGGAAGGCCCGCACCATGGACCAGTTCGACCCCCTGCCTTCCCATGACCAGGAGGATGCAACGTGCCGACAGATCCGGCGCGAGGCCCTGGAGGGCGCGCACCAGCAGGTCGAGCCCGTGGCGGCGGTCGCCCAGGTCCCGTGCCGAGACCAGGAGCACGAACCGGTCTTGCGGGAGGCCGAGGAGCTCGCGGCTTCGGGCTCTTCCGCGTGGCCGATACACACCGGTGTCCACTCCATAGGGAATCTCGGTCAGCGGAAGATGGCGAAGAGCGCTTACCCTGGCCATTCGCGTCGTCCACGTGCTCTTGCTGATCAACCGAATGCCCGACTTGAGGAAGGCCCGGGACTTCATGCGCCATTCGAGGCGCGTGCCATCACGGACGATCGCGGGCGGCTCTTCGGGACTCGGACAGTCACCGCACCCCGTCTTCCAGCGCTCGCAGTCGTACGAATGGGCGCAGTGACCGGTAAACGCCCAGGTGTCGTGCAGGCTGAGCAGGCAGGGCCTCGCTGAAGAGACCCCGGGCAACGCCAGGTACGAGAACGTGCCGCTGTGCATGCCGTGGAAGTGCACGAGGTCTGCGTTCTGGAAGAACGTGTGCCTACCGAGCTGAAACGAGCCCAGGCGATGCACGTCGTTCAGGCCGAGTCGGCTGGTGATGGAGCGAAGCCGCCTCTCGAGGGACAGGGTCTCGATGCGGGGCAAGCGGGACACGTCGGGCCCGGCGCCTTCGTCCTGCAGAACCAGGATCTTCGAATCGACCCCGAGCCGGAGCAGGGTCCGGTGCAATCGCTGCATCGAGATCCCGGCGCCACCACCCGCGTGGCCCACGCCTTTGTGTATGTGCAGGACTCGCACGTGTTCGCCTCGTCGCTTCAGGTGTCCCCGCTCTCACCCGTGTATCGGGCAAGACCGGGGCCGAACGACGCGGGGGCGCCGCAGCGCCCTGAGCAGGCAGGCCCCGATCAGGCTAATTGATTGATATCACGGGCGTTGGAGAGAGATCGCCGCATGCCCAGCTTTAAGGCGTCGCAGGCACTACACAGGCGAGGACCGAGAGCGGGATGCCACGATCGGACGCAACCCGCAACGAGTAGCGTCAGAGGTCGGGGGCGAATTCCAGCTTGAAGCCGAGCACCAGCGAGAGCCGCCAGAAGGCCCCATCCGCTCCGTCGGACAGGAGTTCATCCTCGACATCGTCGTTCGGAATGAGGTTGAACTGGGCGATGTTCTCGCGACCGCCGAACTTGTACGTGAGGCCCGTCGTGAACTCCGAGCGACCGATTGTGAAGATCGCCCCCGCCCCGAAGGTCCACAGGTTCCAGGGCGTGGTCGTGGTCGCGGAGGCTACGCCCGCCTCCGAACCGGTCCAGTCCGTGTAGAACGTGGCGTAACCGGAGTACGTATCGCTGAAGGTGTACTCGTATCCGACCGCCACGTTCACGAGGCTCCGCATGATGTTGTTGACGTCCGGGTCGATCACGGTCGTCGAGTCGGTCTGGGAGTAGAAGGGCTGCCCGTCCAGCACGACCACGTCGATCGCGTCGAACCACTCCAGCGCGATATGCGCCTTCCAACCGTCGCCGACGTACTCGCCCCCGGCGCCGACAGCCCAGGAGTTCGCGTAGCCCGTGCCCAGGTCGTCCTGGAAAGTGGAGGTGAGCTGATCAGCGTCGGCCAGGACCGCCACGGTCTCGTAGCTGATGTCACCGTTCCCAAACAGGTGAAGGCTCGGTGTAGTGATGGTGAGGCCCACGTTCCAGCGCTCGAAGGAAGTCGCGACGCCGATCTTCCATAGCAGCCGCCAGTCGTAGTAGTCGTAGGAGCGATTTGAACTGGACGTCTGCAGGCCCACACCGTCCGTCGCGGTGAGACTTCCGTTGTACCGCAAGCGCTGACTCCGATTGGCCACGAACATGCTGACGCCAAGGCCGAAACGGTCCAGCGGGGTCGACCAGGTCAGCCCCCCCCAGTACTCGCGAAGCCGAGTCTCGAAGCTGACCGCGGCCGAAAGCTCACCGGACCCCTCGAAGTCGGGGAACGAATCGGCGGGCACGGTGCCGCCTTCGTTGAACCGATACTCCAGGTTGTGGCGGGTGAGGTACGAATACGCCAGGCGACTGTCGCCAAGGAAGTTGAAGGGTATCTGGCCCGCAATGAGACCGGCCACCGCGTCGAAACGCGTGCTGGACAGCTCCGTGTCTCTGAACAGCACGTCGGTGTACTTGATGTTGTCGAGTTCGAAGACGTAGCCGGTCAGGAGGGCGTCGGGCTCTTCGACCACGGCGAGGCCGCCCGGGTTGTAGTACACGGCGCTCAGGTCGCGCGAACTGCCGATCACCGCCCCGCCCAGCAGCCGGGCGCGGTTGCCGTACTGGTTGGTCCACCACTGGGAGTCCTGCGCGGCGGCTGGCGTTGCGAAGAGCGCCGCCAGGCACAGCGTCATGCTCGCGGCAATGAAGGTCCGGCGTGTCGTCGCTTCGGCGCTGATCAAGCCCAACGTATGCTCCGGGTGGTGGTGGTGATAGCACAGGTCGCCAAACTAGTTTAGAGTCCGGCGACGGGCTACGCGATACCGGAGCAATGGAAAACAGGAGCGGGAAGTGACCGACCGCCACATCGAGAAAGCCGGCACACGCCGACTGACCGAACCGAGCCTGGATCACCCCGGACGCTCGGGCTTTCGCGGTCTCATGACCGAGGTGCAGCGGGACAGCTACCGTCGCCTCGGATGGATCGCGGGCGTGCTCGCCCTGATCGGCATCATCGTGCTCGCGGCGCATTTCCTGCTTCCCGCCGAGCAACAGGAGCACGTCGGCATCGACGTACGGGCACGCATCGCGCTGATCGGGCTCAGCCTCATCGTCGTCGGTGCGTGCCGCCTCCGGAACCTCCCGCCCGAGTGGTTTCCGGTCATGGCCCTCCTGTACGAGGTCTCCGTCGGAGCGATTCTGGCGACGGAGTTCCTCAACTGGCCTGCGCTGGGGGTGCAAGGCGATTTCCTGCTCGGGGTGCCCCGGACGACACTGTGGGTGGTCTTCTTCGCGAACGTGGTCCCCCTCCGCCCGCGCGAGCACCTCGTAGGGGCGGCGATCGCCACCGGCTTCAACATCGTGTGGTTCCTCGTCGGCGCCGATGCCGCGGCCGTGAAGATGGCTCCGGCTGACGCTGAGCAGATGTGGGAACGGGGCTTCGAGTTGCTGCCGGGTCTCCTGCTGTCCATCTCGATCGCCACCGGTCTCGCCTACATCTCGGCCCGGCGTGTGTACGGACTGTCCCGAGCGCTGT
>Ga0272442_10006856_pt1 | contig 14841 bp, 19 predicted proteins | sample SSMForm2O_FD_200262 | JGI IMG/M metagenome (GOLD analysis project Ga0272442, IMG submission 200262) | Marine sediment archaeal communities from Little Sippewissett salt marsh, Falmouth, MA, United States - SSM-Form-2O | ecosystem: Environmental > Aquatic > Marine > Wetlands > Sediment ...
CGCAACCAGCATCAATTGATGTCTTTGTCTTTTTCTTTTTTGCAGAACAAAACTTTGATAATTCATCAGATGAGCCGTTCTGAAACTCAGGGTCATCTCTTGCAAGAATGCACATATTTGCTCTGCCCTGTATACCTATTCCAAAGAGATTTTTTATAACACCTTTATTTTTATTCCTTATCTCCCTTAGTTCAAGGATCACCTGCCTTTGTTGAGCATTTGTCCTAGTTGAATAAATTATCTTTTTGTTGTTATCAATTGCATATTCAAGACTTGATGCTAATGTGCAAATAGTTTTTCCTGAACCTGTGCCTGATTCAAAGACTAAGTGCCTCTTTGAAGATAATATATTTTTAATTGTCTTAATAATAGCAATTTGATTTTTTCTAGGTCTGTAGGGAAAAAGGTCCATCTTATCTAATCTATATAGAAAGCCTAATAAAAAGCATTACTAGGAGAATATTTAAACTATTAATTTAACAGTTATTTATTATAGTCTTTTAATATTTGAAGATAAAAGATGAGAGAAACACCCCATAAAAAAATTAAAGAGATTTTAAAAGATAAAATCCCCCTTGATTTGATAGAAGATATTCCAAAAAAATGGGAAATAATTGGAGAAGTAGGAATTATAAAATTAGATAAAAAACTCAGTTCTTATTCAAAAAAAATAGGAAAAGTATATTCAGATGTTCTAAATTGTAAAACAATTCTTGAAGATACTGGTGGGATTGGAGGGGAGTTTAGAAAACCTGAAGTAAAAATTTTATATGGCTCAACAAACACAGAAACAGTGCACATTGAAAATAAAATAAAATTTAAGCTTGACCCTCAAAAGATTATGTTTTCTTCAGGAAATATGGACGAAAGAAAAAGAACTGCAAGGATTCCAAATAAAGGAGAAGTCATTGCTGATCTATTTGCCGGAATTGGTTATTTTAGCATACCAATGGCCGTATACAGCAATCCTAAAAAGATATTTGCTTGTGAAAAAAACCCTATTGCATACAAATATTTATCTGAAAATATAACACTAAACAATGTAAATGATATAGTCAAGCCAGTTTTAGGAGATAACAGAAAAACTGCACCAAAACAAGTTGCAGACAGGGTAATACTTGGATATTTTGGAAATACAAAAGATTTTATTCAAACTGCAATAGATGCATTAAAACAAAAACAAGGAATAATTCATTATCATGATTTGTTTCCAAATGAATCTGTCCCTAAAGAGGCAATTAAAATAATAGATAAAATAGCAGATATAAACAATAGAAAAGTAAAACTTTTAAATTACAGATTAGTTAAATCTTTTGCACCTAGAATTGGTCATTACGTGTTTGATCTGGAAATTGGTAAGATATGAAACTTTTTGTATATCATGCAAATGAGGATGATCCAAAGAAATGTAGTGCCAAAAAACTTGCTAAATTTGGTTATGCAAAGATTGAGACAAATATCAGAAAGACGCCTAGAGATACAATTCTATTAAATCCATTTGCAGAAAAAAGCATATCAAGGGAAGATATTGAAATTGCAAATAAGAACGGATTGCTTGCTGTTGACTGTTCCTGGAAGAATGTTGAAAGAAGCTTTGATTTTTTAAATAAAAGAAATAAGCCCAGGTCAATTCCTTTCCTCATTGCTGTAAATCCTGTAAATTATGGAAAGCCCTTTAAGCTTACAACTCTGGAAGCTTTTGCCTCAAGTCTTTATATTCTTGATGAAGTAAAGTTATCAGAAGAGATCCTAAATCTCTATAAATGGGGGCCACATTTTTTAAAACTAAACAAAGAACCTCTTAAGGATTATAGAAAAGCAAAGACAAGTAAAGAAATAATTGCTGCAATGAAGCAATATCTATAATATTTCACAGCATGTTTAAGTAATAAAATTCATTATAGGATTGAACAATAATAAGGGGAAAATTATGAAGAAAAATCTAAAAACCTTCTTTCAGCCAAAAAGTATTGCAGTAGTTGGTGCGTCAAAGGATTCAAGAAAGATTGGGCATGCTGCTTTAAAAAATATTTTGATTTCAGATTATGAATGCAAGCTTTATCCTATTAATCTTAAAGAGAAAGAAATTCTTGGTTTAAAATGTTATAATAACTTAAAAAATGTTCCAGTTAATATTGACCTTGTTTTAATTTCGGTTCCTGCTAAATTTGTACCAGAGGTGCTTAGGGACTGTGTCAAAAAAAATGTAAAGAATGTTATAATCATATCATCAGGTTTTAGCGAGATTGGAAATCATTCACTTGAAAATGAATTAAAGGAAATTATCAAAGGGTCAAAAATGAGGGTTCTTGGCCCAAATGTCATGGGATATAAAAATGCATCAATAGGCCTTGATGCTTCATTTGTATATGGAACACCCCGAAAAGGAAATGTAGCACTTATTTCTCAAAGTGGTGCTCTTGGAATCGGCATGATTTATCTTGCAAACAATGAGCTAATGGGTGTATCCAAGATAATTGGTGTCGGAAATAAAATTGATATCGATGATGATGACCTGATAAATTATTTTTCAGAAGATGATGAAACAAAGGTAATTGGCCTATATATCGAAGCTGTAAAAGAGGGCAGAGAATTTATGAACAGTATTAAGGCCTGCGATAAACCTGTCCTTGTTGTAAAAGCAGGTAGAAGCAGTGCAGGTGCAAGGGCAACAGAATCCCATACCGGCTCAATGGCAGGTAGTGACAAAATATATAGTGCTGCAATCAAACAGGCAGGCGGAATACGCTGCAGAGATATTGTTGAGCTTTTTGATATGGCAAGGGCCCTTGCAGGCCAGCCCCCTGCAATGGGAAATAATATTGGAATAATTACAAATGGCGGAGGCCTAGGTATCCTTCTAACAGATGCCTGTGAGGCAAATGGCCTAAATATTCCAAAGCTTTCTAAAAAGACATACAAAAAAATAGACAAAGTACTTCCTGAACTTGTAAATCCAAACAACCCAGTTGACCTTGTTGCAGATGCAGGTTTTTACAGATATGAAGCAGCAACAAGGGCATTACTTGAAGATGAAAATATCGATGGTATAATTGTTGCATCAGTTCATGGTGGATATGCAAGACCTGAAGAGTTCACTGGTGCAATTCTAAAAATGGTCAGAGAAAGACGGCTTCATGAAGAGTTTAAAAAACCAATACTTGCAACATGGGTTGGAGGAAGGGAATATGAAGATCTGGTCTGGGATTTGAAATCAGCTGGCGTTCCTGCATATCCTTCATCCTGGAGAACTGCAAGGGCAATGCATGGGCTTTATATGGAAGGAGAGAGAATAAAAAAAGAAAGAAAGGAAGATTAACCTACCCAATCAACGCCAAGCTCTTTTTCCCAATCTGGTTTTGAGCCATCCCATTTACCAGCAATTTCGGGAGGTATACATTTCTTACATACACCAATTATTTTAAAATAACATGATTTGCAGACTGATTTATTACATTTGATACATACTGCTTCTGCTGTTCTTTCACCACATATCTGACATTTACCGCGAGCTTTCTTGTTTTTTGTTTTAGCATTGTTCATTTGTATTTTGTCTTTTGACTCCTGAATCCACTCTTTTAGTTCTTTGTTCATCTTTGTTTTTTCTTTTCCAGACATTAATTTTTCCTCAAGTTATATTTGAACAATAAATCAAGTAATAAAAGCTATTTATTAATCTTTCTTGCTTTTTTGTTTACATAATTTGCAATTATATGAAAGAAAGGAGTGACAATTACAAGTATCAATATATGCCAAACAGAAAAACTATTAAAAAACCAATTCTCAGATGAAAATGAAAAGAAATTCAATATAGATGAAATAAACAATGAAAATAGCAATGCTCCAAGAATAAAATCAACTTGGTCAAATGGAATCCAGTCCTCTCCTCTTTTTATTCCAAGTCTTCTTTTAAAAAAACTCTCAGTAATATCACCTAATAATGCACCAAAGCATATTGATGCAATAATAGGAATCATCATAGGAAAACCAGAAAAATCAGAGAGGCCTAAAAATTCAAACTCACTTGCGTTTGCATATTTTGCAACTACTGATAAGCCAAAACCGCCTGTCATACCAATAAAAGCACCTGATATTAGACCTGCCCAGGTTTTACCATCCCCAAGAATCCTTTTCCCGTCCTTATATTTCTTACCAAAATCAATTGGTTTTCCCCCACCTACTAGTAAAGCGCTAGCATTAGCAATATATGCGGGAAGTACAAGCCAAAGTGCTTGGATTATAATCTCATAGCACATTTTAGAACTAGGAATACAAGTTTTATTTAAAACAATATTTGTTTTATTTGAAAAGTTAAATCTTTCTACTCAATTTCAAACCTTTATAGCAAAATCTATTTGACCTTTTAACAAGTCCTTTTAATGCAAGATTGGAAACGCCAAAGTTTTCTGCAACCATACTTCCATATTTCCCATCTTCACCTACAAAATCATAAATTCTATCTTCTAGGTTTTCAAATTCCATTGAATTTAAAGATGCAACGGTAAAAATCTCACTTATCTCATTTACAGGACAAGAAATATTGATGTTGAATGCTGAATAATAGGATTTATACTTTTTTTGAGGTTTGCCGTCTATTCCTTCTTCTGATGTGGTCCATTTAGTTTCAACAAGTTTCATTTTATCAAAATAATCAAGGGCCTCTTCTCCACCATCTCCATATTTTTCTTTAATATCACTTAGAGTTTTCCAATTATTAAGAAGCTCATTGAAAACCTCTTTTTTTACCTTATTGTCAAAGGCTCTTAAAAGAGGAACTAAATCTGTTGAATCATTAACAACTTTTGTACGCATCATGGTTTTCGCCCTTGTTACCTAAAACAGGTCTTCACATATTTAATATTTTTGTCTGTAAATTTTATTACATTAAAAATGAAAAACAATTTTGTTCTTTTGTTTTAAAACACTATTCATGTATTCTTTTCTAATCTGATTATCAATCAAATTTGTGATAACAAGCATATCATAAAATAAAATATGGACTGGTCGGGATTTGAACCCGAGGCCTCCTCCATGCCAAGGAGGCGATCTTCCGAGCTGATCTACCAGCCCAACTGTAAGCGCCATAAAACAAAATATAGCAAATAAAAGTTACGCATAAAAAAGATTATATCTTTTCCATTCTCCAGACCTCACAGCCTGTTCCTTTAAAAAAGGAATTTAGGTCAACCCAGTTTGTCGTACCAAGATACATTTTTCCTTTAAAAGTTTCAAAACATCGTGCACCATCTTGAGGTCTGGTAAAAGGATTAAGAATATTTTTTCCGTCCATTCCTTTCTTTGAAATTCTAATAAAATCCTTTGTTGAACTTGGACTGTTATCTACACTAGCCCATACATCACAGCCAAAAACAGGATTTAGGGTCCCTGCGATAAGTCTGCCTTTATAATCATGTATCTTCCAGACCCAAAAATTAAAGGGAGAGTAAAATCCTCTTTTTGAAATTCTTGTAAAACTATTCCCATCATCAGTCTTCCAAATCTCTCCACCTAGCCAATTTGCAGTACCTGCATAAAGTGTTTCATTGAAAACATGAAGACAACATACCATAAGGCTTGTTTTATCAAAAATCTTTGAGTCAATCTTTTCCCAGCAGGTTCCATTATATCTCCAGATCTCCCCTTTTGAAAAGAAAAGCAATCTGAAAGTTTCAATCATATTATTTATTGTGAAATTTGTTTTTAGATTTCTAAAAATTGGTGTAACTCCTGCAATCAAGCTTGCATATAGATAGCTCTCTCCATCCTTGCAAGTAAAATTAACAATATCGCCTACCAAAAACAAATCAGGATTATAATCAGGGTCTTCATACCAATCCTTTAATAAAATCCAATCATCCTTACAAATATCTTCAAAATCACTAGGTCCTTCATATCTAAATATCAAGGGATGACCGTCAATACTTTGTGAACCAACATATAACTTATCCTTAAAAACCCCAAGCCCTCTTGAAGAAAGTATTTCACTGCCTTTTCCAAAACCATCAAGATTTGCCTTCCTCCAGTTCAGCAGTCCAGTTGTTTTATTAATCACGCCCTCTGTTACCCAAACCTGAGTACCATGTTCCCACGAGTTTGTAATTACCCATAATAAATCCTTATAGACAATCATGTTTCTTATGCCTTCAGATTTACTTTCATTTGAAAAACCATCAAGATTTACTTGAAACCAGGTGCCCAAATCCCCGGTTTCTGACCTATATATTTTACAACCATCAACTACATTTCTTGTACCAACATACAAAAAATCCTTGTATTCCTTTATTGACCATGCATGAAGATTATCTTTATCTCCAAAACCAAAATCAACTACTTGCTCCCATTCAAAATCAAGTGATTGTTCATCGTAATTTTTTAGTCCATTTGCATTAAATGAGAGAAAGAATGTGATTATGAAAATAAAAAATAGATCCTTCCTCATTATTATTCCCCATATACTTCAGACCAGTTCTGATAAGCAGAAGGATTGCCTGGAATCCATTCTGGCGGAACCCTATATGCTCTATATACCCAGTTATTTCTTACTGAACTTTCATTTCCTTTGTAATTGTATTCCCACAAAATTTCTTTTTGTTTATTTATCTCAAAAATTCTACCTGTTGTTCCTTCAGTAATTAAGGTATTCCCATTTGCCAGGCGTTGGACAGAACTTATTACTGTACTATAAAATCTGGGGTCGTCTCTACCTTTTGAGATATATTCCCAAACAATGTCCTTAGTAATTGGGTCTATTTCTAATATTCTTGAAAAAAAACGCATGTATCTAAAAGGGAAATTAAAAAGACCACCAATAAGACCATAACCTGCAAAACCGCCATTATCAAAAATCAATATATTTCCTTCACCAGGCAGTCCCTTGGGTATTATATGGGCATGATGAGGCCCTATTATCAGACCAGTTTTTTTGTCAAGACCAATCCTATAGTTTGGCCCTAACTTCCATTCAATTTTCCCTGTTGTCCTGTTTATTATTATTATAAAATTTGCATGACGAGAGCATGTTATTATATTGCTTGGATTGAATTCTTCATATCCTTCTTCATACCATTTATTTTCTCCTAGTTCTGAACAGGTATTGAGATGAAGCCATCCTTGTCCTGCCGGAAATAAGAATATTCCAATCCTTGAAATTCTATCAAAGCCTAATTCATCATAATGCTCACTTGCATGCCATTCAAAACCGGTTAAATTTCCTTGCCAATCTATTTCATAAATAACTCCATCTTGAAGAGGGCGTAGACTAATTGACTTATTTATTGTCTTATCAGTTCGAGCTAAAATAAGTGTATTTCCTTTAATATTTGCTTTATGAGCTGGAGAATAATAAACTTGATTTCCAACTCTATGAAGATCATGATGCTGTCTTGCCCAACCATCACTCCAGTTGCAAAACTCCCATGTTATCTCTCCTTCCCAGTTTTCTTGAGAAACAAATTTGTATAAAGTCCCGTCTCTTCCAAAATTATCAAGTTTTTCATTAATTACTCTTGAGCCGATAATTGTTCCATTGCAAAGCATCTTTGCTGGATAGGCACCTATTGTGTAGTTATGTATTATCTTCCCATCCATATCTATTAAAAAAGGAACTCTGTCTTCTCTTGGAGATATTAGTGTGTATCCAACACATAGTTCACTATTTAGATCTATATCCCTGATAAAAATATTTGCAATAACTTGTTGAGAAAGTATTGTTAAAATTACAATAGTTACAAAGATTAAGGCTGTCTTTGCAGAACTTTTGAAGTATCGCATATATAATAATATGAATGTAATAATATATAACTTTTTTATAAATATCAAATACATTATATTTATTAACAAAAAAGAAATTTTATATTTGTGAAAAAAAAAGAACTTGAGATAATTCTACAAGGCGTATATCCTTATAGCCGCCCAAAAGCAAATTTAGAGCAATACCTAACACCTGCAGAGATTGCTGCAGATATATTATACATTGCTTTTCAATTTGGCGATATTGAAAACAAAAAAGTTGTTGACCTTGGATGTGGAACAGGAATATTTTCAACAGGAGCAATAATTATTGGAGCAAAAGAAGTGGTAGGGATTGAAATTGATGAGGATGCAATAGAACTTGCAAAGAAATATTCAAAAGAAAACAAATTAGAAATTGATTTTATATCTGAAGATATAGAAAATGTTAATTTAAAATGTGATACAGTACTTATGAATCCTCCTTTTGGGGCACAAAAAAGTAATGTGAAGGCAGATAGAAAATTTATTGAAAAGGCATTTCAAATATCAAATGTGATTTACTCCATTCATCTATCAAAAACCATTCAGTTTATTGATAAAATGGTTAATTCCTTAGATGGAAAGATAGATTTTGCAAAGGATTATAGCTTTAAAATTAAGCATATATTTGATTTCCATTCAAAAAAATATATTGATTTTGATGTGACATTGCTAAGAATTCTTACCAAAAAGTAATTAATAAGATATTTATTGTAGGAAAAAAATAGTTCGGGTTAAAATACTAAAAAAAGTCAGTTATCCGAAAGTATAATAATATATTACTATATCTGGCTTTGACCTAGATATAAGTAAAATTCAAGGAAAGTGATCGAATTGGCACGTAAAAAAACTAAGAAATTCAGAGGTTCAATGACCCATGGTAGAGGAAAAAAAGCTGGCAGAGGCGCTGGACTTAGAGGTGGAAAGGGTAATGCTGGCCTGCTAAAACATAGATATATGTATATGAAGAAAAACATGCCAGATCATTTTGGTAGACATGGATTCAAAAGACCAAAAAGTGTAATTAAAGAAGACATCACAATCAATATTGGTGAGCTTGAAGAAAAATATCCTGGTAAAAAAGAAATTGATTTAACAAAAGAAGGTTATACAAAATTGCTTGGCAGTGGAGCAATAAATATTAAAATGAAAGTAAAAGTTGAAAATGCTTCAGGCAAAGCAATTGAAAAAATTAAGAATAAAGGTGGAGAGGTAATCTTACCTAAAGAGCCGCAAAAACAAGTGGAAGAACAAAAAGAAGAAAAAAGTAAAGAAGAGAAATAAAACTGAAAATAGGTTTGGTATATGGCAGAAGAAAAGAAGAGTCGGTTATACGCTCTAAAACCAATTATTGAACGTTGGCCAGCAGTTACAAAACCAGAAGGACATGTAAACTTTAGAACAAAGATTATGTGGACTCTTCTATGTTTGATTCTTTATTTTATTTTGACAAATGTTATGATTTTTGGCTTAAGTAAGGGAACCGTTGATTTATTTGCACAATATAGATTCATAATGGCCGGTGCATCAGGTTCAATCATGCATCTAGGAATTGGACCCATTGTTACTGCATCTATTATCTTGCAGCTTTTTGTTGGTGCAAAGATAATAAAGCTTGATCTTCAAAAAAAGGAAGATAAAGCAATCTATCAGGGAACTCAGAAAGTACTTGTAATTGTGATGATTGTTGTCGAAGCAATCCCTCAGATATTTGGTTATTTAAGTCCCAGTGAAGGTTTGATTGGTCTTGCAGGAGGGGAGGGCATGGCAGATTTCATAATTATTATTCAACTTGTGATAGGTGCGATATTAGTGTTTTTCATGGATGAGCTAATTTCAAAATGGGGAATTGGTTCAGGTATTTCTTTATTTATTGCAGCTGGTGTTTCTCAAGCACTTTTCACAGGTCTATTCAATTGGTTACCTGGCGCAAATCCTGGTATGCCCGTGAGTCTTCAAAATCCTCCAGGTGGAGTTATTCCTGGAACATATTTTATGGCAACAGAATACTCACTTGAAGATTTAGTAGGTGGTGGTTTCCAAAGAATGTTTATTGGGACACCAGGGGTGTATGACAATGCAATTGTGCCTCTGATAGGCACTATTGTTATATTTTTAATTGTTGTATATGCAGAATCTTCAAGAATTGAACTTCCTCTTGCTCATGGTAAAGTAAGAGGTGCCAGAGGAAGATATCCTATCAGATTGATTTATGCATCTAACATACCTGTAATTCTAATGGCTGCTCTTCTTGCAAATATTAACATGTTTGCAATGCTTCTTTATCAATCAAATATTCCGCTGTTAGGAGGTCAATGGTGGATAGGGTCATTTAATACAGCCATAAGTACGCAACCTATTGGTGGTGGTGCTTGGTATTTATCAAGTCCTGGCGGAATTAATAATTGGTTGATTCCAATAATGTCTGGCGGAGATTCCTTTGGACATTCTTCACTTCAGATTTCTCTAAAAGTAGTTATCTATCTAACTGTAATGATAATTGGATCAGTCCTATTTGCTAAGTTTTGGATAGAAACAACAGACATGGGTCCATCTGCAGTTGCAAGACAGATTCAAAGTTCAGGTATGCAGATACCAGGATTTAGGAGAGACCCGCGTGTTCTTAGAAAGGTGCTAGAAAGATATATACCTGTTGTAACCGTAATTGGAGGTGCAGCAGTAGGATCCCTTGCAGGATTTGCAGATTTAATAGGTACTGTTGGAAGAGCAAGTGGAACTGGTCTTTTGCTAACTGTTGGTATTTTAATTCGTATGTACGAAGACATTGCAAAAGAACAAGCAATGGAGATGCATCCTGTATTGAGAGGATTCTTTGGGAATGAGTAGATAAAATAACTGGTGAGGATATTTTATGGCCTTAATTGTTGTAACAGGAATTCCTGGCGTTGGTAAAACAACTGTAATGAAAAAAGCTGCTGAAGGAATGAATATAAAGTTTGTAACACTTGGAACAGTTATGTATGATATTGCAAAAGAAATTGGTTGGGTTAAAGATAGAGACGAGATGAGAAAACTTACACTAAAACAACAAAAAGATCTACAGATAAAATCGGCTGAAAAAGTATCAGTTATGGGAGACGTAATAGTTGATACACACTGCACTATTAAAACCCCAAAAGGATATATGCCCGGTCTACCAGAGTGGGTAATAAAAAGACTTAACCCTACTGCGATAGTTCTTGTTGAGGCCTCAGCAGACGAAATATATAACAGAAGAGCAAATGATACAACTCGAGATAGAGACCCAGATACAAAAGAGCAGATAACTGAACATCAAATGATGAACAGAGCAGCGGCAATGACCTATGCTGTACTAAGTGGGGCAACAGTCAAAATTGTTTTTAACCATGATGATGCTATAGATCTTGCAGTTAAACAAGCTGCACCTGTATTAAAAGAAGAGGAGATGCTTGTATGAGAAAACTTGATAATAACGCCCAAGGAAGCAATATACTAATGCTTATGATTCTTATGATTTTAATGTTGTTTGTAATGCCTACTCTTGGGCCATATCTTGCAGCTTATTTAATTGATCCAATATTTTCCCCTTTAATTGGTTTTGATGGGAATTTCCCAATACTTACAATATTTTTTGCAGGAATTATTGTTGTAATGATGTCTTCACTTCTTACAAATTTCTTTACAGATTGGAAGAAGATGGGCGAATCCCAAGAGATATCAAAAGCATTCCAAAAAGAAATGACAAAAGCAAGAAAAGAGGGCAACACAAACCGTGTAAACAAACTTATGAAAATGCAGCCTGAAATAATGAAAAGACAAACCGACGCATCTGGAGGTATGATGAAACCTATGGTTTTCTTAATAGTATTTATCTGGCCTATTTTTATTTGGCTTCGTCAACCTGCTGAATGGGGATTTTTAATTAATCTTGATCATTATTATTTTACAGTTCCTTGGGCAAATGGAATATCATTATACTCCAAACCATTTTTAATGCAAGCCTGGCTTTGGCTTTATCTGATATTTTCAATTGCTATTGGTCAAGTAATCAGACAAGGGCTAAAGTATATCGGTTGGACAGATTGGTGGAAGAACGTTAAATCAAAGATTAGACCAACTTCTGTTAGATAGATTAGATTTATGCTTAGAATTACAATTAGCGGACAAATTGGTAGTGGAAAATCAACAGTAGCAGAGATTTTAGAAGATAAACTCGGGATTAGATATGTTTATTCAGGTAAAATTTTTAGGAATTTAGCAAAGAAATATAATATGAACCTTGAGGAATTTGGAAAGTATTGCGAGAAAAACAGTGAGGTTGATAAAGAGCTTGACCAAAAGCAGCTTGAAATATTAAAAGAGGGAAATTTAATTTTAGAAGGACGACTTGCAGGATGGCTTGCATATAAAAACGATATCCCTGCTTTAAAAATTGCAATCCTTGCAGATATTGATACTAGGACAAAAAGAATAATTAAAAGAGAAGAAGGGAGTATAAAAAAAAGGAAAGAAGAAATTATTAAAAGAGAAAAAAGCGAATCAAAACGCTATAAGAATTATTATAATATTGATATTAATGATAACTCGATTTATGATATAGTGATTGATTCTAGTAATAAGTCACCTGAAGAAATTGTAAATATGATTATTGCCAAGCTAGACAGATAAATACTTTTTATATAGGGGTTTTATTCTTGTTTTCTAAAATGAAAGATTCATTACCTATTAACAAAAATCGTAAACGTTTAATTAAGGTCAAAGCAAAGACCAATGAAAATTTTGGAAAAAAACCTAGTGAATATACTATTGATGATTTATTAAAGAATGGAATCATTATTATAGATAAACCTAAAGGCCCTACATCTCACCAGGTTGATTCCTGGATTAGAAAAATATTAAATATTGAAAAGCTAGGTCATAGTGGCACTCTTGACCCTAATGCAACAGGTGTATTACCTATTGGAATTGGTAATGCAACAAAAGTACTTTATTGCCTTCTTTCTGCAGGAAAAGAATATGTTGGAGTTATGCACCTTCATAAGAAAATCGAAGAAAAAAGGATAGTTGATATCAGTAAGTCATTTACTGGCGAAATAACTCAGCTACCGCCCGTTAGATCAGCAGTTAAAAGAGTAAGAAGAAAAAGAAGGATTTATTATTTAGATATAATACAGATAAAAGAAAAAGATGTATTATTCAAAGTAGGCTGTGAATCTGGAACATATGTTCGAACTCTTTGTGTAGATATTGGCAAAAAACTAAAAACAGGTGCGAATCTAGCTGAATTAAGACGTACAAGAGTTGGGTTATTCAGCGAAGAAGATGCTCATATATTGCAAGATTTAAAAGATGCCCTTGTTTTTTATAAAGAAGATAAGAATCCTGAGGAGCTAAAAAAGATTGTTTTGCCTGTTGAGAGACTATTTGATCATCTTCCAAAGCTTGTTATTAGAGATTCAGCAGTTGATGCAATATGTCATGGTGCAAATCTAGCAGTACCAGGTGTTGCTGAGATTGACTCAGACATAAAAAAAGATGATACTATTGCAATTTATACATTAAAAGGAGAAGCTGTGGCTCTTGCAACTGCACTTATGAGCACTGAAGATATAATACAAAAGGATAAAGGAGTATGTGCAGACCTAAATAGAGTTATTATGGAAAAAGGAACTTATCCTGCAATCTGGAAAAAATCTTAATAATGGTCTTTGTTTACTGGACTTGAATTTTTGCCGAGGTGGCACAGCCCGGGACTGCGCGAGACTGGAAATCTCGTGGGGATCTTCCCCTCAGGAGTTCAAATCTCCTCCTCGGCGTTTATATTTTAATCAAAAATTCTTTTTACTCATATTCAATGCCAAATATTGTGGAAAAAGATTTAAAAAAAGAAATCAAAGAGCTTAACAATCGAATAAGTGAACTAGAAAATACGCTGTCAACAATAATCAAACCATTGCAAGATGTAAACAAGATTACACAAAACTATCTTAGGATTACAAAAATATTGCTTGAAAATGGTGGCATTACTCCAGACATGATAATAACTGATGTTAAAGACCCTATTTCAAAGGAAATAATAAGGGCATTGATTGATAGAAATGAGCAAAACATATCACAAATAACAGAAATAGTAAGAAATAAGAGAGGTACAGCTTCAAGAAGAATAATAAGGGAAAAAATAAAGGATTTAGAAGAAAAAGAAATTTTAATAAAAATCCAGAAAGGGTCATTATATGTATATAGCCTTTCAGAAAAAGTGATCAGAAAATGGTCACAAATGCTCGGTTTCAATATATGAAATGACCACCCTTACTAGATTTAGAATTAAAATGGAGGAATAAAAAAATGAATAAACATGAAAATATGCCGGACCCAGAAAAAATTAAGGAAATATTGGATGTAGTATCTGAAAAGATACCTGGGCTATTAAAAGAATTATCAAGTCTTTTATATAGTCCTGATAGTGCAAAAAAATATGCTACAGCTGCTGCAACATTTTATAAAGAATTAAAGGCAGCTGGAATGAGCGAAGAGCAAGCATATGAATTGACAAGCCAATATCTATCTACACTAAACCTTGGGAAAATGATGGGGAATTTTGGACAGCATAAATAAATATCAAAAGAGGAAAAAATGCCTAAAGAAATTAATGGAGAAGAAGATATCAGACCAATAAAAATATTTGGCATTCTTCTTCCTTCTCTACCATCTTTGATATTTAGATTTGGCGGGACCTTTCTAAGATATAAAAAAAGTGCTCAAAGAGCAGGCAAGGTATTTAAAAAGGAGTTAATTAAACAAGGTCTTGACAAGGAAACAGCAGATGAACTTACAGAAGAATATCTAGAAGCAAGTCATTTCTCAAACTTTATCCAAGGTTTTCATTAAAATCTTTTATTTTTGTTTAATCAAGAAGTAATAAAAATGTTGAGTTATTTACAAACAAAAGATGAAAGAGAAAGAAAACAAAGAAATCCCAACCCATGTATTTTATTCATCAAATGAAGAAAGCAATTGTCCAATTATTTCAAAACTGGTAAAGCTTGGTAAAGAGCTCTCTAAAATAAATTTACAATTAAACGAAAATAA
>Ga0272442_10006857_pt1 | contig 14841 bp, 12 predicted proteins | sample SSMForm2O_FD_200262 | JGI IMG/M metagenome (GOLD analysis project Ga0272442, IMG submission 200262) | Marine sediment archaeal communities from Little Sippewissett salt marsh, Falmouth, MA, United States - SSM-Form-2O | ecosystem: Environmental > Aquatic > Marine > Wetlands > Sediment ...
AACCGCTGGTGGTCAAGAGTATCACTCGACAGACGTGATTTCATATATGCTCCTTCAAAGGGCTTCTATCTGGGACAGACCTTCACATACGGAGGAGGTTTACTCGGCGGTGTAAGTCACTATCTGAAAACACAGACCACGGGAGAACTGTTTTTTACACTGCTTGACTATCCGGTACTCGAAAACTGGAACCTGAAAACAGTACTCGCCCTGCACAGTTCGCTTTCCTTTATCCTGCCGCAGTTCTACCGTGAAGACGGGGACTGGAAATCGGGGGTCGAGGCTACAACCAGCTACCTTCTCTATACGGACGGAATGAATGTTGCCCGCGGATGGACACGAATGTTTGATAAAGAAGCCCTGTGGGACAACTGGGCCGAACTGCGTATTCCGATAGCCGAACAGATTTTATGGACTGATATCTTTTTTCGTACCACCGGGGTGTGGGACAACCGTGAAGATTTCGGATTTTTGACCTCCAGTCCCGAAAACTATTATTTCAGTTACGGAGCGGGAATAAGGTTTACGATACCAAATTTACCGCTGGGACTTTATCTTACCAAGTTGTTCAAATTAGATAGTGATGGTAACATAGATCGTCAGGGAGGACCTATTTTCAGTGATCCTGATGATCCGAACTCCGGCATGAGCCTGGTTCTCACGATAAACATGGATTTTATGTAGACCATACCGAAAAGCCTATTGCTTGAATACAAGGAGTTGAACGTGAAAAGAATTACACTGATCGGAGTGATGTTGTTACTGCTGACCGGAACGGCATTCGCTGCGAAATTAACGATGGTCGCAGTGGTGGACCTCACCCGAATTGTATCCGATTACTTTCAGGAATCCGCGGCATGGCGGGAGATAGACCAGCTGATTCAGAAAACTGAAGAAACGTTGAAAGAAAAGAAAGACGAAATAAATATCCTCGAACAAAGAAAAATGACGGCTATCGAAGATAATAATCAGAGACTGTCACTCCAGCTGGACGAAGAAATTCGCAAAAAACAGGATTACATGAAAGAATACAACCGCATCATGACGGAACGAATCGAGAGTAAGAAAAACAATCTGATGACATCCTCGGATTTTTCAAAAGAGATTATCAAAGCTGTGGAATATGTGGCCGAAACCGAAGGGTTTTCAATTGTACTCAGAAAAAAGGACCCAAATATCCTCTACTATAATTTTGAAGTTGATATAACAGATCTGGTATTGGAATACTTGCGGAATTAGATGTCTGATATTACCCCAATGATGAAACAGTACAGGAGGATTAAGTCGCAGTACAGCGATACGATCCTCTTTTTTCGCCTCGGAGATTTTTACGAGATGTTCGACCGGGACGCTAAGGAAGTTTCACATTTATTAAATCTGACTTTGACCAAGAGAAATGGCACACCGATGTGCGGCATACCGTATCATGCGGCCCAGTCATATATTCCCCGGTTGATTCGTGCGGGTAAAAAGATCGCGATATGTGAGCAGACAAGTCTTCCGGAAAAAGGAAAAGGCATCGTCGACCGTGAAGTCGTCGAAATCATCACCCCGGGGACTGTAACCGAAGAGAATCTTCTCGATCAGAACAAGAACAACTATCTTGTATCCATAGGGGCGCACAGAAGGGGAATTTCCATCTGTTACCTCGATCTTTCAACCGGTGAGTGCGCGGTGAGAGACATACCTCTCCAGCAGCACGATGAACTGCTGAAAGAAGAGTTGTTTCGTCTTGATCCCACTGAAATTATTCTACAGGAATCAATTTTGGAGGACCGTCCGGCATTGGTAAGATTTCTGGAGGGGAAACCGGGTATTGTAATAAACCGTTATCCTGACTGGATCTTTGATGCGGAGAACAGTTATGAACATCTGAAGAGGTTTTTCGGCACTGTAAATCTGAAAGGCTTCGGTTTTGAGGAAAATGATCCTCTGTTGATCGGAGCAGGAGTTATCCTTGACTATGTTGAGGAAAATTCCAAACAGACTATTCACCATATCAACAGAATAATTAAGATTGATGAAAAAAAGTATGTAGGTCTTGATGAAGCGACACAGAAAAATCTTGAAATTGTGGCCAATATGCATGACAGGGGGACAAACTTTTCGCTCATTGAAGTTGTTGACCATACAAAAACAGCCATGGGCGCCCGGGAGTTGAGAAAATGGATTCTCCATCCGCTCAGGGACCCGGGTTTGCTCCTCATTCGTCTTGATCATGTCGAACTCCTCTACAAAGATCAAATGCTGCTGTCAGCTATACGCAGTCAATTGTCAACGGTAAGAGATATTGAACGACTTACCTCGAGAGTGTCCCTCGACAAAGCTCACGCGAAGGATTTACTGGCACTGAAACTTTCCCTGGAGAACATCATTAATCTCGAAGAGATCCTCCCGCCCGGGACGACGATTCAAAACCTTTCTGAAGAGATGGAGAGCGATAGTTTTGAGCGGACAAAGGTGGATGAACTCATAAAAATTCTCGATGAATCAATACATGAAGATCCTTCGGTTTACCTGAATGAGGGAAGGCTTATTCGGGGCGGATACAATCCTGAGCTTGACGGGCTGCGGGAGCTGAAGAGAAACAGTAAAAGGGTTTTGAACGAGTACCTTGAAGAGGAAAAAAGAGCATCAGGAATTCAAAATCTAAAAATTAAATACAACAAGATTATTGGTCATTTTCTGGAAGTTACAAAATCGCAGAGTGAAAAGGTCCCGGAACACTTCATACGGCGGCAGTCACTCGTGGGCAGTGAACGTTATGCCACAGAAGAACTGAATCAGCTTGAAGACAGGCTAAATAATGCCACCGAACAGATAGTGGATCTTGAAAAGAGACTGTTTATAGAGATACGGAACACGGTGAAAATATATATCGGGATGCTGCTCGCAGTATCAAAGGGCATTTCCGCGCTTGATTGTTATCAGAGTTTTGCCTACGCGGCAACTGTACACGGCTGGACAAAGCCCGTTCTTCATGAAGGGAACGCGATAAATATCCGTGGGGGAAGACATCCTGTTGTTGAGCTGCATGAATCTCCCGGCAGTTTCGTGCCCAACTCCCTGGAACTGGATTCAAACAGCCGTAGTTTCGCCCTGATTACCGGACCGAACATGTCCGGGAAGTCCACCTTCCTGCGACAAAACGCGCTGATAATACTTCTCGCTCAGATCGGCTCATACGTCCCTGCAGAAGAAGCTTCTATCGGCCTGGTTGACCGCATATTCTGCAGGGTTGGCGCCTCCGATAATCTCGCCAGGGGAGAATCCACTTTTCTTGTCGAAATGAATGAAACTTCATTCATTCTGCACACGTCGACGGAGAAGAGTCTTGTCATCATGGATGAGGTCGGAAGAGGAACCAGTACCCATGACGGTCTCTCAATCGCCTGGGCGGTGAGTGAATACTTGCTGGAAAAAAAATGTAAAACCCTTTTCGCCACTCATTACCATGAAATGACAGTCATGGAACACCCGGCAATACAGAGGCTCTTCCTGGATGTAAAGGAGGATAAAGGCGAGATTATTTTTCTGAAGAAAGTCAAAGAAGGTTCAGCGGCACGGTCATACGGCCTTCATGTAGCGAAACTGGCCGGACTGCCTGCTCAGGTTACCCAAAGAGCACAGTCTATTCTCAATTCACTTGAAGAAGTGGAACATTCAATTCCTTCCGGTGAGACGGCACATGATACGTATGCAGAAACGCCGCGGCAATCATTCCTCTTCGATCAAACTGAATTTATAAAGGATGAGCTGGGACAGCTCAATGTGGACAGCATAACGCCATTGCAGGCCCTTCAGATTTTGTCACGCTGGAAACAGGAACTTGAAGCAGAATAAGCATAACTGAACTCCTGTTCTATATGAGAAACATACCGGCTATACGAGACTCGATGCGAATAATTTTCCCCCGGAGGTGTATGGTATGCGGTGAAGTTATGCTGGGAAGGACAAAAATAATTAATGGACTGTGCGGAGGATGCCAGAGGGAAGTATTCGGCCTGCGTATCAAAGGTGAAGTATGTGAGATTTGCGGCGGCCCTCTGATCTCCGAACATCGGACCTGCATGTACTGCAGACAGCACAGCTTTGAATTTCGATCCAATCATTCATTGTTTCTGTACGATGGTATGATAAAAATCATGCTTCAAAACTATAAGTTTCAATCGCAAAAACAATTAGCAAGTCTTTGGGCCCATTTTATCGCATCCTACGTGAAAAGACATTCAATCAGGGCGCATATTGTAACTGTACCTGGCAGGAGAAGTTCAGTCAGACAGCGGGGATGGGATCAAACACTCGTCATTGCGGAAATTCTGAAAACAAGATATGGATGTTCCGTTGTCAAGCTCCTGAAGAGGACCGGCGGCCGTTCTCAAAAAAAATTGTCATACATACAGAGAAGAGAAAATCTGCGGGGACATATCGTAACTGTTTCCCGTGAAATACCGTCAGAGATCCTGCTGTTGGATGATATTTTCACGACAGGAGCAAGCCTGAACGAATGCGCCCGCGTTCTGAAAAAGGCAGGTGCGGAGGAAGTAAACGGCATTACCATCGCCCGTGCTGTAAGGTGATACGCTCTATGATCATGGAGGGTGTTATTGACTATTTACCTGTAAGATGATACATTATGTTTGACAGTAAAGTGTATGGAGGCAAAAAGGAGTCGTGGGTCGACTCCTTTTTTAATGAAATGGAATGGAAAAAAAATAGAAGTACACTCTTTGAGGAAATTGAGCCTGTAATTAAAGGGATGGGCTTTTCACTCGTTGAATTGTCTCGACAGCACATAAAGGGTCGGCTACAGGTGAGACTTGTTGTTTATCATTATAGCGGTGTCGGACTGAAGGATTGTGAAATTATTTATAAAACGATCATGCCTAGACTTGAACTCATCGAACAATCTCAGGATATTTTTCTTGAGGTCACTTCACCGGGAATAAACCGAAATATAAAATACGCGCATGAGTTTCTTGTTTTTATTGACCGCATGGTCAGTGTTTATTGCGAAGATGATGATAAATGGGTGTCTGGCAAAATTTTACTTGCCGATGATAACAATCTTGAGTTACAGACAAACGACGGAATAATACACATACCCATACAGGATATAAAAAAAGCCAAATTGACATATTCGCAGGAGGATAATAAATAAAAATGACTTCAGGATTAACCGATGCCATCCGCGGACTGGTGCAGGACCGCGGTATTCCGGAAGAACTTGTGAGAAAAACCATTGAAGACTTCCTATTAGCCGCCTATAAAAAGAGATATGGAACAGTTGAAAATGCTGTGGTCAGATTCAGTGAAGACGGCAGTGATGTATCTCTATTTTCTCAGAAAAAAATCGTGGACGAGGTGGAAGACCCTGTAACAGAAATCGAACTGCAGGAAGCTCTGGATTACAATGATGAATGTGAGATTGGTGATGAGCTGCTGATTGAAGTAAATCCTAAGAGTTTCGACAGGATAGCAGTTCAGAGCGCGAAACAGAAGGCCAAGCAGACATTGAAGGAGATACAAAAAGATACTCTGTATTCCGAGTTCAAGGATAAAGAAGGGGAAATGATAATCGGGTATTATCAGCGTGAAAGAAACGGAAATATTTTCGTTGATCTTGGGAAAACCGAAGGGATCATGCCCAAGAGATATCAATCGCCCCGTGAAATATACCGTCCGAATGACCGTATCAAAGCTCTGATATACGAAGTAAGCAAATCACCATCAGGATTACAGATAGTACTCTCCAGAACACATACTGAGTTTGTAAAAAGAATATTTGAGCTTGAAGTACCGGAAATTTATGACCGGACAGTTGAAATATTTAAGATAGTACGTGAGCCGGGTTACAGGACAAAACTTGCCGTATACTCAAACAGGGAGGATATCGATCCTGTAGGTGCCTGCGTCGGCATGAAAGGGGTCCGCATCCAGGCTATTGTACGAGAACTGGAAGGTGAAAAAATTGATATCCTGAAGTTTGATACAGATTCACGTTATTTTATAAAAAACGCCTTGTCACCAGCGGAAGTTGAGAATGTTTTTATTCTCGATGAGGCGAAACGTCAGGCCCTCGCGGTGGTGAAGGAAAACCAGCTTTCCCTTGCAATCGGGAAGCAAGGGCTTAACGTAAGGCTTGCCAACCGTCTGGTAGACTGGAACATTGATGTCAAAACAGAAGAACAATTCTCTGAGATGGATATATCTGAAAAGAGTAAAAAAGAATTGCACGCACTTTTCAGCGACATTGAAAATGAAGAGGAGATTACCAGAATTTCAGAACTTCCGGATATTTCCGAAAGATTGGCTCAAATTCTGTTTGAAAACGGTATAGAACTGATAGAATCTCTGATTCAGCTCACACCGGAGGAAATGTCCAGACTGGAAGGTATAACTGAAAAGGATGTTGCTACGATACAGTCGATTATTTCCGATGAACTTGATATAATCGAGGAAAATGAAGAGGACCTCGAGGACGAAGACTTTGAGGAATCTGAAGAAGACCTTGGGGAAGAGGATTACGAGGAAGAGGTAACAGAGGCATTAGATTCGGAAGAAACCGAAGAAGGTGATGAATTATACGAATGTCCCGATTGTGGACATCCAATCACCATTGATATGACCTCTTGCCCAAACTGCGGAGTAGGTTTAAGCTTTGAAATCCAGGAAGAAGAAAATAAAGCGGAATCTGCTGATACAGAGGAAGATTAAGCGAATTAACTTTTATTAAAAGGGTGAAAAAAAGGAACTTTATGGCAGAGGAACAGGACAAGAAACAAGAAAAACCGAAAGCAACACTTATAAAGCATAAGAAACCAGCCGCGTCTCCCGCCGTTCAATCAGACCAGACCGATAAAAAAACCGACAAAAAGAAAGTCGTTGTGGTCAGAAAAAAAATAAAACCTGTTCAGAAGGTTTTGCCAAAAACGGTAAAAGAACATAAGGAAGACGATTCAAGCAAGCCGGAAACCGGTGTCATTAAACAGGTTCCGGAACAGGCACATGCAAAACCTGTCCCTGCCGGGAATGAAGAGCTGAAGGTAAAAGCAGCACAAGAGCCGCACGGTGAAACACGGCCATCCGAGCGTCCGAAAAGACCGGAAAGAACTACTAACGCAGTTTCCGCAAAAAGACCGTCTCAAGATTCTTTACCGGGAAACAGACCTGCAACCAGAAGGGATGCTCCCGCCGGAAGTGGAGATCGTCGGCCTCAGCAGGATAGACCTGACGACAGGTCTTTCAGAGGAAGAACTCAGGGTTACGGCGGAAGACCCGGACCCGGGGGACGGCCTCCTCAGGGCGGAAGACCCGGTCCTGACGGAAGACCCGGACCCGGGGGAAGACCATATCAAGGCGGTAGACCCGGACCTGACGGTCGACCTGGTCCTGACGGAAGACCCGGACCCGGGGGAAGACCATATCAAGGCGGTAGACCCGGACCTGACGGTCGACCTGGTCCTGACGGAAGACCCGGACCCGGGGGAAGACCTCCTCAGGGCGGAAGACCATATCAAGGCGGGAGACCAGGTCCTGGCGGAAGACCCGGACCCGGGGGAAGACCAGGTCCTGGCGGAAGACCCGGACCCGGTGGAAGACCAGGACCCGGAGGAAGGCCCGGCGATAACCGGCGTCCGGACGGGCGGCCTGATAACAGAAATCGCCCCTTTCAGAAACCGGGAGCGCCACAGGGAAAACCTCAGGCGGGCGCTACCGAAGAACTTGGGAAAAAGACTCCTTCAAAGAAATTCTTTAAGTCAAAGAAAAAACAGGATTATGTAAGACATGATAGAGAAAGGGAGAAGGAGTTTCAGATAAAGAGAAAGCCTTTGCAGAAAAAGGCTAATCCGATACCAAAAGAAATAGATATAATGGAAGTCATTACGGTTTCCGAACTCGCCAGAAAGATGAACCTGAAAGCATCAGAACTGATCGGCAAACTGATGAAAATGGGCGTGATGGTATCCATAAATCAGCAGATTGATTCGGATACAGCTGAAATTCTTGCTTCGGAATACGGCTGCAAGGTCAAGATAGTTTCACTATACGATGAAACAATTATTGAAAAGGAACAGGACAAGGAAGAGGACCTGAAATCCCGGTCGCCGATAGTAACGGTTATGGGGCATGTTGATCACGGGAAAACGAAACTGCTTGATGCCATCCGGAGTACCGATGTTGTAGCAGGCGAGCATGGCGGTATTACACAGCATATTGGCGCATACAAGGTTAAGTTGAAGTCCGGAGCGGGTGATATTGTTTTTCTGGATACACCGGGACACGCGGCATTTACACTCATGCGGGCCCGCGGAGCTCAGGTAACGGATATTGTAATACTGGTAGTTGCCGCCAATGACGGTGTTATGCCTCAGACTATTGAAGCAATAAACCACGCGAAAGAAGCGGGAGTACCGATTATTGTCGCCATAAACAAGATAGACTTACCCGAAGCCAACGTCGAAAGAATAAAGCAGCAGCTTTCTGAATATAATCTACTTCCTGAGGATTGGGGCGGAACTACGCTTTTCAATGAGATATCAGCCCTCAATAAAATCGGCATCGATGAGCTGCTCGAGTCAATACTTCTTCAGGCGGAAATCCTGGAGCTCAAAGCCAACTACAACTGCCGGGCTGAAGGTAAGATCATCGAATCAAAAGTAGACCACGGAAGAGGTATTGTCTCTACGGTAATTATTGAACGCGGTATCCTTAAAGTGGGTGATGCTTTCGTTGCGGGAATCTATCCCGGGAAGGTTCGCGCTATTTTCGATGATAAGGGAAACAAAATAGATCAAGCGGAACCGGCGACGCCAGTAGAAATACTTGGATTTACCGGAATACCCGATGCGGGATCTCCCTTTCAGGTTACAGAAAATGAAAAACAGGCCCGCCAGGTCGGAGCGAAACGACAGGAACTTGAAAAACAGGGCGAAGCACAAAATGTGAAGAAAGTCACTCTGGATAATCTCTATGATTCCATACAGGAAGGCGAAATCCAGGAATTAAAGGTGATCATAAAAGGTGACGTACACGGTTCGGTAGAAGCTCTGCAGACGGCGCTTGAAAAACTCTCCACGAGTGAAATCAAACTTCGGGTTATCCATGCATCAGCAGGCGCGATCATTGAAAACGATGTAAACCTCGCCACAACTTCAAACGCAATAATTGTCGGTTTCCATGTACGGCCGACTCCGAAGGCGCTTGAACTCGCCGAGAAAGAAAAGATCGACATACGCAAGTACAACGTGATCTATGATGTCGTCAATGATATAAAGAGCGCGATGGAGGGGATGCTTGCTCCTGATCTGAAAGAAGAGGTAATAGGAAACGTTGAAGTACGCGACACCTTCAAAGTACCAAAATTAGGTCTTATCGGCGGTTGTTATGTTACCCATGGAAAAGTGAAGAGAAACTCAAGTGTTCACATCATACGTGACGGCATACAGATTTTCACCGGAAAAGTATCATCTCTAAAACGATTTAAGGATGATGCGCGGGAAGTGGAATCAGGATATGAATGTGGTGTTGGCATTGAAAGTTTTAATGATCTTAGAATAGGAGACCAGTTCGAGGTATTCGAGATCAGAGAAATAGCCAAGACCCTCGAGTAGGCCGGTATTGTTATGTCAGAAATACGAATGAACAGGATAGCCGCCCAGATCAGGGAAGAAATCGGCAGTATGATAATCCGCGGGATCATAAAAGATCCCCGGGTTACCACCTCACTGTCTGTCACGGAAGTAAAAGTATCCAGGGATGTAAGCACGGCAAAAGTATATGTCTCAAGCTTTCAGGACAGCAGAGAACTGGAAAACGGAGTGGAGGCTCTCAATCACGCGGCAGGCTTTATCCAATCAAGACTCGCAAAACATCTGCACACAAGAAACACGCCGCGACTGCACTTCATCGATGACCATTCCGTCGAATACGGTATAGACATGATAAAGAAGATCGAGGACCTGGATATTTGAAGCTAAAAAAGTCCGGAATGGTTCTAATATATAAACCTTCCGGGATAACATCATTTAAATCATTATCATATATAAAAAAAGCTCTTGGTCACGGTAAGGTTGGACACGCGGGTACTCTCGATAAATTTGCCGAAGGACTGCTGATTGTTGCTGCCGGTACATGCACACGCCTGATATCCGTTTTTGAGTCGCTTCCAAAGATTTATGAAGGGACAATTTGTTTCGGGAAAACTACTTCTACCCTCGATCCGGAAGGTGAAGTAGTAAGGGAGTCATGTATACCATCTCTTAAGATGATCGAGGAGGTAGTGCCCGGGTTTATTGGTGAAATAATGCAGGTTCCGCCTCTATTTTCCGCTATTCACGTGAACGGCCAGAGGGCCTATAAGCGGGCGCTGAAGGGTGAGCAGGTGGAGCTGAAAGCCAGAAAGGTAAGGATCTATTCCATAGATATATTGGATTGGACAAAACCCTATCTTACACTAAAGATATCATGCTCGAAGGGTACATATATCAGGTCCTTGGCACGGGACATCGGAGAAGCATGCGGTTCCGCGGCATTTCTCTCCGGATTAAAACGTTCCAGTATCGGTGAATTTTCGTCAAGCGAAGCGGTGGCACCTGAAAGTTTCGATACTGAGCGTGACCTGCTGTCTCCCGGTCAATTCCTGAAAAAGGTTTCATCAGTGCGTATCCTCACTGTTCCGAACGATAGAATCGCCGGCATACGCAACGGTGTGCAGTTCACTCCTGACTGGGTGGAGAATGATTTCTCCGAGAGCATTGCCGCTCTTTTCACGAAAGAAGGCTTTTTCCTGGCCCTGGTTGAAAATTGCGATAATACCTGGAAATATCGTATGGTTACGGAAGGAGATGCCGGGTGAGGGTATTTTCATGGGATGTATTTGTCGGCAGCCGACCGCTCAAGGATATGAATATATCTCTGTCGATCGGTGTTTTCGACGGCATTCATATCGGTCACCAGTTTCTTATACGGAACATTGCAGAGAGACCGAATACGGAAGCCGCGATACTCACATTCCGCTTCAATCCAAGGCGATTTCTCAAGCCGCATCTTTTCCCCGGGGATATAACAACCCAGCATCAGAAGTTGAAAATCCTGTCTCAGTTGGGAGTAGGAACAGTTATACTCATTGACTTTTCCAATGATTTTAGTAAACTGTCAGGTAACGATTTTTTCATGCAGATACGCCAGAGCTGTAATCTGAAGTATCTGGTTTTAGGAGACAACTTTAGGTGCGGTCATCAGGGTCAGACAAGCGCCTACGATGCAAGGAAAATGTTGGATAATTCATCTGTGGATGTACATATTGCGCAGCCGCTTACTATTGATGGTGCGATCATTAGCAGCACACGAATTCGTGCTGCGCTTCGTGAAGGAATGATAAGTGACGCGTCAATGATGATGGATCGTACGTTTGTATTGGATTTAGCCGATATTCCTCAGGACAATGAGGTCAATGACAGATCAATAGAAAAAATGGGACTGAATCAGGTGCTCCCACCACCCGGAGAATACCAGGTTCAAATAAAAACCCCTTCACAATCCTTTCCCGCTTCACTTATGATTGATGATGAATGCCTCCGGTGGAATCATGAAAGCGGAGAAGAAGCAGTATGCATAGAATTCAAAGATACACCAATTAGAAAAGGAGACGAAAATCATGCTTGCTAAAGAGAAAAAACAGGAAATAATAAAGGAGTTCGGTAAGGACGAGAAAGACAGTGGTTCTACCGAAGTACAGATTGCGCTGCTGACCGCGAGAATTCTCGAGTTAACCGAACATCTGAGGACCTTTAAAAAGGATCACAGCAGCCGTCGGGGATTGCTCAAGCTGGTAGGCCAGCGTAGAAATTTACTAAAATATCTAAAAAAGCGGGACCTGGAAAGTTACCGTTCGATATTGAAAAGACTGAACTTAAGAAAATAAAGGAACAAACTATATGACTCATGAAGTGAGTATTAAAATTGGAAATGAAGAACTGATTCTCGAAACCGGAAGAATGGCTAAACAGGCCAACGGGGCTGTTTTCGCCCGCTACGGCGGATCTGCCGTTCTCGCGACTGCCTGTGCCGGTAACAACATAATGGAGGGGATTGATTTCGTTCCTCTCCAGGTTGAATACAATGAAAAATATTACGCCGCAGGTAAAATACCCGGCGGATTTTTAAAGCGCGAAGGACGCCCAAAGGAAAAAGAGATCCTCGTGTGCCGTCTGATTGACAGGCCGATGCGTCCTCTTTTCTCAAAGAAGTTCAAAAGAGAGCTGCAGGTTGTCCCAACCGTAATTTCAACCGATCAGATAAATCCTCCGGATGTTGTGGCCATGGTCGCCGCATCAGCAGCGGTTATGGTCTCGGACATCCCCTTTGACGGACCTGTTGGGGCTGTAAGAATTTCACGTGTGGGTGAAGAATTTATCGTGAACCCTACCTTTGACCAGATCGATGAAAGCAGTCTTGATATCATTGTGGCGGGTACGGAAAACGGTATCACCATGGTTGAAGGCGGCGCCGCGGAAATGTCAGAAGAGATTATGATAAAGGCCATCACAACCGCGGAACCTGTGATCTCGGAGATCTGCCGGGCCCAGAAGAAACTGGCGGAAATGGTGGGTATTGAAAAATTGTCCCTCATCGAGGATGAAAACTCGTTGGAAAAATATCAGGAGATCTGGGACTATGCGTATCCGAAGATGGAGAAAGCTTGTTTTGTAATAGGCAAGCACATCCGGAGTAAAGCCATCTCTGAACTGAAGGAAGAGACTCGTGAAAAGTTTTCGGATGTGATCACCGAAGAGACCGAAAAGCAGTATGACAAACTGATGGAAGAGATGGAAACGAAGGTGGTGCGGACCTCGATTCTGGAAAAAAATATGCGAACGGATGGCAGGTCCCCTGAAGAGATACGGCCCATTACCTGTGAGATCGATATCCTTCCGCGCACACACGGAAGCGCGCTTTTCACACGAGGTGAAACACAAGCGCTCGCCGTGACAACATTGGGAACAACCCACGATGAGCAGATGCTTGACAACATCGACGGGGATAAGAGCTATGAAAATTTCATGCTCCATTACAACTTTCCGCCTTTTTCAGTCGGAGAGACCGGCCGTTTTGGAACAGGCCGAAGGGAAATCGGACACGGGCATCTGGCTCTGCGGGCCATCAAGGGCGTACTGCCTGGCAAGGACGACTTCCCCTATACTATCAGAATTGTATCTGAAATACTAGAATCAAACGGTTCATCGTCCATGGCTACGGTCTGTGGCGGAACATTATCACTGCTGCAGGCGGGAGTTCCGATCAGCAGCCCGGTGGCGGGTATTGCCATGGGTCTTATCTCAGGTGAAGATAAAGCGGTTATCTTAAGTGATATTCTGGGTGAGGAAGACCACCTTGGCGACATGGACTTCAAGGTAACGGGTACGGAGAACGGAATAACCGCGTTTCAAATGGACATAAAAATAGCCGGAGTAAGCGCTGATCTTATGTCCAGGGCCCTTGAACAGGCTCGAAAAGGCAGGCTTCATATTCTTTCAATTATGAACGAGACAATTTCCGCACCAAAGAAAGAACTGTCAAAATATGCGCCAAAAATAATCAGTATGAAGGTTGATGAAGAAAAGATCGGCGCGATAATCGGTCCTGGCGGAAAAATGATCAAGTCTATCACTGAGAAGACTTCGGCGGACGTTAATATCGACGACAAGGGTAAAATCATTATTTACGGAAAAACCCAGGAAAACGCCGAAGCCGCCAAACTAATGATACATCGTATAATTGAAGAACCCGAGGTCGGGAAAGTATACGACGGCGTGGTGAAACGCATAATGGACTTTGGAGCCTTCGTTGAGATCCTTCCGGGCAAAGAGGGACTGGTGCATATTTCGAAGCTTTCCCGTGAACGGGTTAATGCGGTTGAGGATGTGCTTACCTTGAACCAGGAAATACCAGTAAAGCTGGTTGAGATCGATCGTATGGGACGTCTCAATCTAAGTTATATCGCAGCCATCGACCCGGATGGGGAAGATAAGGAAAACAGCAGTCATCATGACGGTGGTCAGCGTGACAGTGGCCATCGCGATCGTGATAGCCGTGATCGTGATAGAAACAGACCGGGGAGATCACAGAGGCCTAACAATCGGCGGAGAGATTGATACATGAATAAAATCGTCGTTCACGGAAGTTTTGAGTCGGGCAGAGTACCTGTGTATTCATCGGCTCAGGCTTCCGGAGCCGATATTGAAGCATTCATAGAGTCGCCGATGATTTTGCGGGCGGGAGAAAGGGAAATCGTTCCAACCGGGATAACACTTGATATACCGGAGGGTTATGAGGCACAGGTTCGCCCGCGTTCCGGTCTTGCTATAAAACACGGCATAACCGTTCTCAATTCTCCCGGAACAATCGATTCGGATTACCGCGGTGAATTGAGAATTATTCTTATCAATACAAGTAAAGAGGATTACACTATCAATCCTGGTGACCGAATTGCCCAAATGGTCTTTGCGCCAGTGATCCATGCCGAGTTTTACCCAAACACCCGACTTTCCGATACAAGCCGGGGGGAGGGGGGATTTGGCTCAACGGGAACGTAACTTTCTGAGATTCCGCACATCCAATACACTCTTCAGATATGTAGCCTCCGAATATGCGTTTTCTTTTTTTGTAGCGTTTTTATTCTTTTTCGCGATCTTTTTTGTAAACCAACTGTTGCTCCTTGCTGAGGAAATATTATCAAAGGATGTGGCAGTCACTGATGTTCTGCTGCTGATTATCTATTCATTACCCGCAATTATATCCTTTACATTTCCCTTCGCTTCTCTGGTTGGCGGGCTGATG
>Ga0272442_10006858_pt1 | contig 14841 bp, 13 predicted proteins | sample SSMForm2O_FD_200262 | JGI IMG/M metagenome (GOLD analysis project Ga0272442, IMG submission 200262) | Marine sediment archaeal communities from Little Sippewissett salt marsh, Falmouth, MA, United States - SSM-Form-2O | ecosystem: Environmental > Aquatic > Marine > Wetlands > Sediment ...
AAAATATAGGGGGTGGCGAGTTCGTGCGAAGACGCCTGTGGTAATGACCATCAGCTTTGTTCGCTCTTCCTCAAATATTTTTTTATGAGCTTTATACCCAAAATACACTCCACTGATGACAAAGGGGAGACATATCAAGGGGGGAAGATACCATGGCACAGCCGCTTGCCACATGGAGAAGAGCTTCAAGACGAACACATCAGCAGTCATTCCAATAATAAAAACAAGGAATAAAATGAACTGCCCGGTATCACTCCAACGATACTCACCTGCTAAATCCTTACGATGTTCATGACTTTTTCTCTTATGTCCTTCCACCATATACTTCCCTATCCTATATGGTCCCTATATTTCCTTATCGTTAATAAAAATACTATGTGTATGCACGTTTTAATGAGTAACTGGGAGTCAGTACAATCATACATATCAGGCTATTGTATGCCTCATCCAAGACACATTTATGAGAGAAGAAGACATAACAAGCGCGAGGTTCTTATGGACAAAAAGAAACCTTATACAACAAAAATGGAACGAGACATACAGATGGCTGAAGACATCAAGGTCTCAGGTCTTCAAGGTGGAAAAATACTTGGTGAAAAACTGTGGTTATTCTCCTTTATTATGGGAATACCTCAGTTACTGATAGGCCTCTATGGGCTGTGTAGCATGCTTCTAGATCTCGGATTCCCAATGAATACAGCAACACTCATTCTTGTGATAGTTGTTCTTGCACTTGGTTCTCTATTCACCCTAGGGGGATATTTTCTATATACAAAAAATTGAGTATACTACTATTAAAATATGTATATCTATTCACAGTACTGTAATTGATCACTTATGATGAAAAAAGAACTAATTGCCCCTTGTGGAATGAACTGTAATATTTGTAAGTATCATTATCGAGAAAAAAACACTTGTTTTGGATGTAGGGAAGAAAATGAAAAAAACCCAATAACTCGTTTTCATTGTGCTGTTCGGTGTTGTACCATCCTCAAAGACCGAAAGTGGGAAGTGTGTTTTGTCACCTGTGAAAAATATCCATGTAAACGATTAAAAGCCCTCGATAAACGTTATAGTACAAAATATCATATGAGTATGTTTGAAAATCTTACTTACATAGAAGAGAAAGGAATGGATAAATTTCTTGAGAAAGAGGTAGAGAAATGGACCTGCCCCGAATGTGGTGGGATTGTCACGTGTCATGGTGGTATGTGTCTTAATTGTGGATTTGAAAAATTCAAAAATTGAGGGAAACATGCCTTACAATGTTTATGTAATTAAACTTGATAAAGCAGTATTAAAATCAAAGAAATTCAGGGAAAAAAATCCTCATCTGAATCCCCATCGCGCATGTTATTATGTTGGGCAGACCACGCATGATCCAAAAGTACGGTTTCAGCAGCATAAACAAGGGTATAAATCTAATAGTTATGTGAAACGCTTTGGAATCAAACTTGTATCAAGGAAATTTTTAAAATATAATCCCATCGCAACCCGGAGAGAAGCTGAAGCAATAGAACAGCACCTTGCGGAGAAATTACGGAAGAAAGGGCATGGTGTATGGTCGAATTAAAAAATAGATGTACTTTTGATTATGGAAAAAATAAAGAGAAAAAGAGGATGATGTTACTATTGAATCATCCAGATTGATTGATCTATGGATACCATCCACGGCCAGAAAAGTACTGGACCTGCAGGTATCCAAGACAGCTGTGTGGTCATCTCAAGGGTATCAGCATCAATGAATCGCGAGGGATCATCAGAGATTATTACCTCTACAACCTGGTCAGATGTCGTTGCAGATCGTACGTCTACTTCTTCATATTCTTCGGTCAAGTAATTATATAGTTCAATTGTCTGGGCAAGACCAGGAGTATTCACATGTGACTCCAGATAATAGGTAAGTTCAGCTGGAGTATCGCTTAAGGCTGTCCCCATCACACGTAACCATACAGGAGGCTCTGAGGCCATAAGCGTAATCCCTGCTTTGAAGCTGATATAAGAGTCATCACTAGCATACATATCAGAGAGATCTCCCTCATCTAGGATACCACGAACGATAGTATAGTCATCTGGTAGCGTAGCACTACCTGCTTCACAGGAAAAAATAGATGCATGAACATCATCAATACCTGCCTCCACCACTGAGCCACCATAGAGATCAGATGCTTCAAAGCGTACCTTCACCTGATCAGTTGGTGTGACAAAATCACCAACCATGAAGTCATATTCTTTCCATCCTACTGGTGTTGGTGTTTGCGGTCCAATGGTTTTCACCAGGGTCCAATCAGCTCCATTATTATTGGAGACATAGATCTTAAAGTAATCATTATTTGGATCATCACCATAATTGTTGGTGTACCACAAGGCATAATCAATCCTGGCATCCTCGCCCCCAGTGAGATCCATGGACGGTGAGATCAACCAGGTGATTCCACCGTCAACATCTGAGTTTCCATCCACATTGTCAGTAAGATAACAGTTCCCTGAGCCATCGTAATCCACAGGGGGGTCACCACGATCCCCACCTCCAATGGGTACGCCACGTTCCCATGCACCATCAGTGAGATAGGGATCATTTTCCACGGTCCATCCTTTGTCTGTCTCAAAGTCATCATCAAAGATAGGTGTCAACTGGCCAACCACTGATGTATAGACTGTGTTTGGTGCATTAAAAGGATTGTACACAACACCAGTTGCCACTCCTTCAGCGCTGAAATAATATTCAGGATTATCCCCACAATCTGCTGGCGGAAGTGTTGCTTCATATATATCACCACCAACATGGTCTAAGGGGGAGGTCAAGTAATCTCCACCATCATAACGATAGTATAAGGTTCCAGACTCCGGGACATAGGTATCAGCGATCTCCTCGATCTGAACACTAATCATAGTTGGCTCATTAGGAGTAAGCGCATCAGGAACTCCTTCAGGGAGATTGATTCTCAAAGGATCTCGGTAATTGACATATAACGCAGCATAACCAACATTAGAGACGCCATATTCAATACGCATATATCCCTGTTCACCCCAATCAGTTCCCCAAGAGTTACGCAAATACCAGACACCATTGGATCCCTGGTTATCATCCCAGCCGACAAGGGCGACAGCATGATTCATACTTCCACAGGAGGGACCACTGAAGATACCTCCATCATAATCATGGAATTGATCATTCACACAAACGCAGACAGAGATAGGTCCATAATCTAGAATCGCCTGTTTCATAGCATCAACGGCTGGTACACCCCCTCCATCACCAATAAAGGACCATGAGTCAATGCAATACGGATGATCATAGGGGCAACCACAAGGAGCATCCCAGGCGACATACGGAAAATCAGCTTCTAACACGGCACCACTATCACCACAAGGATCCTTATAATAGCCATCACAAACCATATAATTACAAGCCTCAGATGGCCAACCGCCACTACAGCTCCCTGCATCAGTGCAACTCACCAGCCACTGCTCAGACAGATCAACAGAATCCTTATCTTTTATCAAAATACTACACTCAACAGGTGCAACAGCTGAAAACGCCCAACAACTGCCACAACCATCTTGATCTCTAATAGGAGTAACACCATTATAATCACGCCAGTCAAACTCATCAGGAAGACTCCCCTTTGGACTACACGAATCAAACGGTGCATCAACCCACCACTTCTCAGGAACAATTACACCACATCGTTGCTCATACAGATGAGCATACGCATCTGTTCTCCTACACGTATTTATATTCCAATCATGCGTGCTGATACCAACTGGCGCAAGAATCACAGATGCCAGAAGTATGGTTGCGATAAAAAGGCCTATAAAAAAATTCTTCTTATATACATTTAGGTTTCTTTTTCTCTTCATGCTTATTTACCTCCCTGTCTACGAAAATAAAACACCTAGGTCCATTTAAGTCTTATTCAATATACTGAGGGCATTTATCTAATTAAGAAGAAGTTATATTCTATGTTAGTAGAAGTGAGGATGATAAATATGACCGAACTTCAGATTGGAAAGGCCATAGTAGAACTAACAATAGGAGATATAACCACACAAACAACCGATGCAGTTGTCAACGCAGCAAACACCCAACTTGCTCCAGGTGGCGGCGTCGCAGGAGCCATCCACAGAGCCGCAGGACCACAACTCTGGGAAGAATGCAAAACACTCGGAGGATGCCAAACAGGAGAAGCCAAACTCACCAAAGGATATCACCTTCCAGTACCATACATTATCCACACAGTAGGACCCGTCTATTCTGGTTCACCTGATGATCCAAAACAACTCGCCTCATGTTACAAAAACAGTTTACAACTCGCACGAAAACATAATCTCAACAGCATCTCCTTCCCAGCCTTAAGCACCGGATATTTCGGATACCCACTTAAAGACGCGGCAACGATTGCTCTGACAACCGTCATACATGATCTAGAACAACATCCAGACATTGAACTCGTACGCTTTGTACTCTATGACAAAGCAACAAAAGAACTCTTTGAAGAAATTCTTCAAGATAAAAAGGATCATTAAAATTCAAAACACTATCTCACTTTTCTTAACCTTCATATACTAACTGAGATAACACCTTTGCAGCGTTTTCATGAATCACAAGATCAGCAATACCATCAAGAGGAGTTGGATCAATATTCACAATAACTAATCCTGCTCCATGATTTTTCGCTATCTCAGGTAAAGACGCTGCCGGATACACCACTAAACTACTTCCCAACACTATGAATAAATCACAATGTCTTGATGCGAGAGAAGCTTCATCAAGAGCTTGCTGCGGAAGAGATTCACCAAACAAAACAGTCCCTGTTTTTAACATACCGCCACAAGAACATTTCGGAGGAAGCTCCTTCTTTAATTTCTCATAAACCTCATCCATGGAATAGGTTTTCTCACAACTCAAGCAGTTAATAACTCGCGTACTACCATGCAGTTCGATGACATCAGAACAACCTGCAGCTTGATGTAATCCATCAATGTTTTGAGTGATCACTCTATAGAGTTTTCCCTGTTTCTCTAGATCAGCAAGAACATAATGTCCATCATTTGGTTTTGCTTTCTTTATCACTGGGTACCGCTCATCTCGAAAAAACTGCCAATAGTACGTAGAATCCTGCATAAACACACGAATATCAGCATAAATCGAAGGATTATATTTTGACCAGAGTCCTCCAGCACCACGAAACGTGGAGATACCACTATCAGCAGAGAATCCAGCACCAGTAAATGCAACGATCTTCTCTGCATTATCTACAAAATCCTTCAGTTGAGAGAGAGCTTTTTCGTCCATCGAATTCTTCCAGTACAGAAGCATACACTCTCTTCTTTAAAAGAGTTATGAAATTTATGCTACCCACTAGGATCCATTCAGTGTAAGCAGATGAATCATGCTGTATCCTACTGTAGGGTTTTCACCCATTCATACACAGGTTCAACTAATTTTTTTATCCGTTCCTTCTCCTCATTCATTAGCGTAGGAGTCCAACCCTCAACAGGCTCAAAATGGAAATCAGTAACTGCACCAATACGCTCCGCCTCGGGTTTGAACACAATCTTCAAGGGCATACCAAACTCGACATCCCAAGGATCAATCCCATGAAGCTCATTAGCAATAGCAACCTTACTGCCCTCCACAATACCATACACCAGGATAATTGGGAGTCGTTTCAAAGAGGATCGACCACTCCAACCTGCAATCGTCCATGTGTGCACCGTTGCCTTCAGAGGCATCTCCACCCATTCTGTCTTTGCCAGGTTACAATCAAGGTTCCAACAATGCGTACGCACTGGTACCCAAGTATCACCACAGTTTGGACAGCGTGTACCCCAGATTTTTCCCTCAAGCAATCCTTTGAAAAACCGGCTGTTCCACCCATGACGAATCGTATACAGTTGATCATAATGAAGAAGTTGATTCATAGACTCTCCATCATCAGAGATCTCATGACCTACAAACGCAAGACCAGTCTCTTTCACACCCTCCGGTCGATAGGATTTTTTCACAGTGAAGTTGGGTTCATCAGCAAATTTCTTCTTCTTTTTTACGACAACCGTCTCACTCATAGTTAATGCCTCCTGAAAATAAAATTTGAAATACTCGTCCCAGTCCCCGCATGACTATTCACGATACCACAATTGGAATCAGGGACCTCGGTTTTTGTACTCATATGTTTCTCTGGGATCATACCAGCTAGTTGATAGAAACACTCAACAGCGCTCATAACCCCTGTTGCACCTACGGGATGACCATACCCCATGAGTCCTCCACCAGGGTTCATCGGTATCTGTCCATGCATATGCGTACTTTCATCACGTAAAAACGCAGCAATGGTATTCTCATCAGCAAGACCCAATGCCTTATAGATCTGAGCTTCAGACGTGGAAAACGCATCATGGATCTCCCCAAAATCAATATCATGCAGGGGATCTTCTATCCCTGCCATTTTATAGGCTTGTTCCGCAGAGTTACGACACGCGCCAAACTCAGTCATCTCTGGATATGTTGGACCATACCGTTCTGTCCACCCTGGGAAATTCAGCCGATCACCAGCTCGAATCGTACAACTCGACAAGCCCATACCATCAATAGTGACATATCCATCAGGATTAACCTTTTTCGCATACTCCTCAGAACACACCAAAGCAAATGCCACTCCACGCGACATCAGACAACAATCATATTTCTTAATTGGATACGAAATCAAGCGAGAGTTCATCACATCATCCACTGTTAGATATTTGTGTTCATTGCGATACCATTGCGCCTTTGGATTATCCATAGCATGATTCCGATTCTTCGCACCAATACTTGCCACATCTTCCTCAGTGACCTTGTTATCTTTCATCCATTTATTAGCCATCGCCGCATAATAAATAGGATAGATACCACCAACCATGAGCTCATAGCGAATATCAGAGGCAAGGGCAATAAACTCACTTCCCTGCGACTGAGACACAGAATCCATAGTCTCCCAGCCAATGACACCAACAACATCATGCACACCAGATTTCACAGCAAGGGCAGCTGCATACAACGCAGAACCACCGGTGTTCCCACCATTTTCCACACGATAATGAGGCACACCAACGAGCCCCAGGTGATCATGAATAATCCACTCAGAACAGAGTTGTTGTCCAAAATGCACAGAAAAATGAGAATACACCATTAAATCAATATCTCGTAGTGAAAACTCTGGGATATCCTCCCGTGTCTCTCGAATACACTCTGCAGCACCGCCCTCTATACTTTCAAAACCCGTGGGTCCATAATCAAATGGTGTTGTCGCACCACCAATCATACATACCTTTCGTGACATATTGCTCATTGCTCCTTATTGAGTAAAAAAGTTCACTCACTCCCAAACTCTTGGAGATAAGTAATAGGATGAACATTGAAAAACATTTTCTCTATACTTACTGTAACCTTATTTACATCGCATGTTTAATCTCATCAATAGCATGCACATTTTCAACAGAGGAAACATCAGTAACTTCTTCACAAAGGAACGTTGACTTGATGATCCGACGGACAATCTTTGCAGAACGAGTCTTAGGTAATTCATTAACAAATTTGATATCACGAGGCTTCAACGTTTTCCCCATAATCTTCACGACTTGATCCTTCAGCTCCTGTCTCAACTCCTCACTTGGTGTAACACCGGCTTGCAACACGACAAAGCACACGAGATCCTCACCCTTGATCTCATCAGGCACACCAATCGTAGCAGCCTCAGACACCGCTGGATGCTCAATCAATGCTGCTTCGATTTCAGCAGGACCCGTACGCCTCCCAGCAACCTTAATGGTATCATCACTCCTCCCATGAAGTGACCAGAAGCCATCTTCATCAATCATTGCCCAATCACCATGATACCAGACATTCGGCCAGCGTGACCAATACGTTTCAAGATATCGATCAGGTTCATTCCAAAAACCACGAGTCATCGAAGGAGCAGGTTTTTTCGCAACAAGATGACCCATTTCCCCACGAATAGGACGACCATCATCATCAAACACATCAATATCCATACCAAGTCCAGGTCCACGAAGCGTACAAGGTTTCAAAGGTGTTATCGGAAGAGGAGACAGAAAACACCCAACAATCTCTGTCCCACCTGAGATATTGATAATCGGCAATTGTTTCTTACCAACCGATTCAAAAAACCATGTCCATGACTCATCATCCCAAGGCTCACCAGTAGAACCAAGTAACCGAAGTGAAGATAAATCATGCTTCTTCACCCAGTCATCACCAGAACGCATCAACATACGAACTGCTGTAGGTGAAATACCAAAAATAGATATCTTATGCTTGTCAACAAGCTCCCATAACCGATCCGGATTCGGATAATTCGGTGTCCCCTCAAAGATCACAATAGAACCACCAAAGGTACCAACACCAATAATCATCCATGGACCCATCATCCAACCAATATCAGTCAACCAGAAAAACACATCATCCTCTTTCACATCAAAATAATACCCAAGCTCCTTACTAATTTGAGCAAGCGCACCACCATGGGTATGCACGGTGCCCTTAGGTTTCCCCGTTGTTCCAGAAGAAAAAATAATCATGGCATAGTCCTCAGAATCCATTTTTTCGCTTTCACAACGGTCAGACTGTTGATCAATAAGATCATCCCACCAGACATCCCGTCCAGAAGTCCAAGGAACCTCCATATCATATCGTTTCAACACAACAACATGCTGCAACGACGACACAGTATCTAGTGCTTTATCTGCTTCTTTTTTAATCTCAACAGTTTTCCCACGTCTCATGGAACCATCAGCAGTCAGTAACACAGTAGCACCAGCAACATCTAAACGAGAGGCAAGCGCATGACCACCAAATCCAGAAAAAATAGGGATACTAATCGCCCCGATCTTCATCACAGCCAGAAACCCAATGACAATCTCGGGGACCATAGGCATGTAAATCCCTACACGATCACCCTTCTTCACACCTAGCTCCTTTAACCCATTAGCACATTTGTTTACTTCAACAAATAACTCCTTATACGTTAATCGCGTCGTGTCCCCAGTTTCATTCTCCCAAATAAGTGCAATATTGTTCTTCTTCCCATTTGTCACATGTCTATCAAGACAATTATGCACGATATTGAGCTTCCCACCGACAAACCATTTCGTCCACTGAATCCCTTTGGAATCATCAAACACCTTCTCATATGGTTGATACCATTCAATATTCAAATCCTTCATCACAGCATCCCAGAACCAATCGATATCATCAGTGGATCGAGTAATTAACTCATCATAATCTTTAATATGATGTTTTTTCATAAAACGAATAATATTCGCATTCTCCAGATATTCTTTAGATGGTGTCCACACAACATCTTCCATAGACTCAAACGCCTCCCTGATACCCTTATATCAGTTGTGTATTCAAAAAAGCTTCTAAAATCAGCAATGGATAAAAAATATGATTAAAGAAAATTACTTAAGGAAAAGGCAAATACTTCCCCTTGGGGTTATTTGCCTATGCGTATTTTTGTTACCGGTGGAGCCGGATTTATTGGCAGCCACCTTGTCGATACCTTACTAAAACAAGGGCACACCATAACGGTGTATGATAATATCAGTTCAGGTCAGGAATCATTTCTCTACGGTCATTCTCATAATTCGCAATTTACTTTAATTAAAGATGATCTTCTCAATATGAAATCCCTAAAACCAGCCATCAAAGATCATGATATCGTGTTTCATCTTGCTGCAAATCCTCATGTACGACTTGGAGAGACTCAAACAGATTTAGACATGAAACAAGGTGTTATTGCTACCTATAATCTATTAGAGAGTATGAGACAGCATGATATTTCTGATATTGTGTTTTCCTCAAGTAGCGTCGTCTATGGAGAAACACCCGGTAATCCTTTACCAGAGACCTATGGTCCAACGCTCCCAATTTCAATGTATGGTGCAGGAAAACTCGGGGCAGAAGGCTTAATCACTGCGTTCTGTGGGACCTTTGATTTCAGAGCATGGATCTTTCGGTTCGCCAATGTCGTCGGATCACGAGGAACACATGGCGTTATTGTTGATTTTATCAATAAACTTAAAACAGACCCTCAGACCCTTGAAATCCTTGGAGATGGGAAACAACGAAAACCCTACCTTCATGTCTCAGATTGTGTGAAGGGAATCCTTTTTGGGCATCAACATGCAACTGATCCTATCAATGTATTCAACCTAGGGCCAGATGACAACACCACAGTAACAACTATTGCTGAACTGGTCGTACGAGAAATGAAACTACAGGATGTCACTTTTCAGTACACCGGTGGAAAACGAGGGTGGAAAGGAGATGTCCCTTGCTTCCAACTCGATGCAAGCAAAATTAAGAATCTAGGATGGACTCCTTCTTATACATCAGATGAAGCAGTACAAAAATCAATTCATGAGATCTACCAGGAGTTGAATTCATGAACATTTCAATTATTGGCACAGGTTATGTAGGCCTTGTCACTGGTGTCTGCCTTGCTCACCATGGACACCATGTTACCTGTGTAGATGTTGATGAAACCAAAGTTGATGCACTTAACAAAGGTAGAGCTCCAATCTATGAAGAAGGACTCGACACATTGCTACAAAAAGTCAAAGATCATCTTACAGCAACAACAGATATTTATCAAGCAATTCAGGAAACTGATCTCACCTTTATCTGTGTGGGAACACCATCTCAAAACGATGGAAGCATTGATTTAACCTACGTTCAACAAGCAACTATAGACATTGCTAAAGCACTGAAACACAAAAACACCTGGCATCTTGTCATAGTAAAAAGCACTGTGATACCAGGAACAACAGAAAACGAGGTCCTGCCCTTGCTTGAACAATATACAGAGAAAAAAAAGGGATCAGATTTTGGGCTGGCGATGAATCCAGAGTTCCTACGAGAAGGAGTAGCCATTAATGATTTTCTACACCCAGATAGAATCGTTATCGGAACCTCTGATACAAAAAGTGCTTCCTTACTCAAAAAAATCTATAGCTCGTTTTCCTGCCCGATTATAGAAACATCACTTTCTGCAGCGGAAATGATCAAATACGCAAGTAACGCATTTCTAGCAACCAAAATCAGTTTCATCAATGAAATAGGAAACCTCTGCAAACAACTCACTATTGATACCTACGAAGTCGCAGATGGTATGGGGCTAGATAAACGCATAGAACGAAGCTTTCTCAATGCAGGAATAGGATGGGGCGGCAGTTGCTTTCCAAAAGATGTCCACGCACTTATTGCTCAAGCAAAACAATGGAATGAAACAACTCCCGTGTTAGATGCGGCAGTAAAACGAAATGAATTACAACCACTCAAAATGGTTGCACTGTTGAAAAAACATATCCCAAACCTAAAAGGAAAAACCATCGGAATACTTGGTCTTGCTTTTAAACCAAATACCGATGACATCAGAGAAAGCAGAGTTATACCAATTGTTGAACAACTCATCAAAGAAAAAGCAACTATCAAAGTATTTGACCCAAAAGCTATGAGTAATTTTCAACAACTCTACCCATTACTAATCTATTGTTCCACAGCTAAAGAAGTCCTAGAAAGTGACGCTGTTCTCCTTACAACTGCTTGGTCAGAATTCTCCAATCTTGATTTTTCACAATCCTTTGTGATAGACGGACGACGATTTCCTGCGGCATCTAAAGCAAAACAATACGAAGGTGTCTGTTGGTGAATCACTGAGGTGGCACTCTGGAAAAAAAACCTAAAATCCCAGTGGAATATTCTATTGTTATTGCAGTACGAGATGAAGTGAACACCATCAAAGAGTGTATCGAATCAGTTTATCAACAGAGTTATCAAAGAACATACGAAGTCATCGTTGTCGATGGATATAGTAAAGATGGAACCTATGAAATGCTACAGCAACTTCAAAAAACATATCCTTTTCATCTCTATCAAAATCCTACACAAAACGCAGCTGCTGGAAGAAACACCGGTATTCACCATGCTCAAGCACAAAAGATAGCATTTATTGATGGAGATGCAGCAGCTTCTAAAAATTGGCTCGATGAAATAGAAAAAACCTTCCAACGACATCCAAAAGCAATTGGTGTTGGAGGGCCAGATCTCCTCCCGAAAAACAGTGAACTAAAATCAAAAATGATAGGATATTTTATGACTTCTCCTCTTGCCAGAGGAGGTAAATTCAATCCCTCGACACAACATTCAATGATGAAAGAAGAACAATCAGTTGATCACATCCCAACATGTAATCTCTGTTTAAAACGAGAAATCTTTGATCATGTTGGTATGTTTGATGAATCATTTGTCAAAGGTCAAGACCTTGAACTCAACTATCGTATACGACATCAAGGATACAAACTCATTTACTCTCCTCATATTAAAGTCATTCATTATAGAAAAGAACATATTTCCACATTTTCACGACAAATCTTCAAATGGTCCAAAGCCAAAGTCGGCATCATACGAAAACATGGACTTGATGGTATCACAAGTCATATCTACCTCTGGCCAGTCTATGCGCTTCTTGGTATCATCTTGCTATTTGCTATTAGCTATATTACTAATCTCCTTCTCCTTTATTATTTCCTCATTTTAACTGGAATACTTCTCTATAGTATTTTTGTCCTCAATGAATCAGTCCTTCTTATGAAAAAATATCGATACCGGATGCTTTTTCTGTACTCACTCCTTCTCTTCCCTATAGTACATGGCGCTTATGCATTTGGGATTTTAACAGCAGTAGTAAAAAGGAAGATATGGTGATACACAACAATGAATATTCTAATGATTTTGTCTAATCCTCTGCTTGTTGATCCTCGAGTTCATAAGGAAGCAAAAACTCTGGTGGATACTGGTCATCATGTCACAGTCATAGTATGGGATCGCAAACATCTCTATAAAACAGAAGAAACCATTGATGGAATCCGCATAGTGAGAATTCATAATAAAGGTTTATTAAAACTCTTACGCAGTGATCTTTTCCGAAACCCTCTCTGGTGGAGAAGAGCGTATAAAAAAGGAATAGAATTACATAACTCAACACCTTTTGATGTAGTCCACTGTCATGACCTTGATACACTTCAAGCAGGAGTATGGTTCAAGAAGAAAATAGGTTGTAAACTCATCTATGATGCTCATGAACTGTGGGGGCATCTTATTGAAGGAAATGTTCCAGGATTTGTCGTAAAAAAAGCGTTTTCCATGGAGAAAAAACTTGTTCAAGATGCAGATCATATCATCACCGTGAGCCCACCATTCAAAACATATTTCTCCTCAATCTGTGAAAAACCCATTACACTTGTAATGAATTGCAAAGACCTGATCTATAAACAATACCAACCACCAAGCAATAAAGAGTTCACTATCATCTATATAGGAGGAATGAAAAACCGTCGGTTTTTCCCAGAAATCATCGACATCATCTCCTCCATGGATAATACACGACTTATTCTTGGAGGAAAAAAAGAAGATTTATATCAGCAAATGAAGGAACATGCAGAAGGAATATCTAATATTGAATTCAAAGGAACCATCCCAACCTCAGATATTTTACCATTAACAAAACATGCGGATGTGACCTTTATCATTGTAGACCCAACGAGTAAGCACTATCAGCAAACTCTTTTCAATAAACAATTCGAAGCCATGGTATGCGGACGGCCAATCATTACTACAAAGGGAACATATGCAGGAATCATGACTGAGGAATTACACTGTGGACTCACTGTTGATTACGATGTATCATCAGTTAAAAAAGCAATTAAACAGTTACAAGATAACCCAGAACTGTGTAAGGAGTTAGGAAGAAAAGCATTTGAAGCTGCACAAAACCGTTACAATTGGAAAGCAGAACAACAGAACTTACTTGGAGTCTATAAGGAGATAGCAATATGAACATGGTGATTTTTGGACTTGGAAGAATAGGGTTACCTATCGCACTCGTATGCGCAGAAAGTGGATACAATGTTACAGGTATAGATATTAACCATGCACTCATTGAATCTCTAAACAAAGGGCAGATAGCTTTTAATGAACCAGGGATGAAAGATCTACTTATAAAACATCTTCACAAAACCTTTTACCCAAAACATCAAGAAGAGAACATCACACCAGCTATCCGACAAGCAGAATATATTATGCTAGCTGTAGGGACAGGTTTTGCTAAATATCCTGAAAAACCTCAACTTTCTGTTTTGTATTCCATAATCGGCCAACTAATCTCAATGGGATTGAAAAACAAGACCATTATTTTAAGAGTAACCTTACCAATTGGTACCTCTGAAGCTATCATTCGTCTCATCGAACAAAAAACAGGGCTTGTAGAAGGAAGAGATTTTTGGTTTGCCTTTGTTCCAGAACGTATCATGGAAGGAAAAGCAATTCAGGAGGAACGTAGTCTTCCAAAAATCATCGGGGCACAAAATGAAAAAGCCTTTGAAAATGCCCAGAAACTTTTTCAGAAAATAGGAGGAGAGATCGTCAAGGTATCGAATCCTCGAACCGCTGAATTCATTAAACTCATAGATAACAGTTGGAGAAATACCCAATTTGCTTTTGCTAATGAATTAGCATATCTTGCAGAAGAAAATACCATTGATGTCCTAGAAGCAATCCAGTGTGCGAATCAAAAATATAAAAGGAATCAAATACCAAAACCAGGACCAGTCAGTGGATATTGTTTAGGAAAAGACCCCTATTTATTAGAACTAAATTTCTCATCTATCTCAAAAAAACGAGGCTTCGGATCAGTCTGGTTTACCGGTAGAAGAGCAAATGATTGGCTCATCGATAAAGTTATTGATGATGTTAAAGGAAAAAAAATTCTCATAGCA
>Ga0272442_10006859_pt1 | contig 14840 bp, 3 predicted proteins | sample SSMForm2O_FD_200262 | JGI IMG/M metagenome (GOLD analysis project Ga0272442, IMG submission 200262) | Marine sediment archaeal communities from Little Sippewissett salt marsh, Falmouth, MA, United States - SSM-Form-2O | ecosystem: Environmental > Aquatic > Marine > Wetlands > Sediment ...
GTCGCCGCCGGCGGATTGCCCATGCCCGCGCCCAGAGCAAAGAACTGGCTCCAATCGGCATCGTTGGCCGTCATGACCTGACCAACCACCACCGGCGCGGCGTAGTTCTGCGCGCAACTCCGGACTTCACCAACATACGTAGACTTACTGTCGGTCACCGTGCTCAAGCACTTGACCGCTTCCATGCGGATCCCGTGTTGCGCTTCGGTGTAGAGGCCTTCCTCAACAACCAGCACGTTGACCGTATAACCGCTGAGCGCCGCTCCGCTCGGGTTCTGCACCTTCAGATCGAAGGTGTTGCCCCCGGCGTTGCGCACCCGTGGTACCGCCGGCGCCTGACCGGCGCCGTATTGCGGCGTGGCGATGACCACCATCGAGGCATAGTTGTTCGGCAACGTCACCGTCTGCCACTCGCTGCCCACATCGGTGATCACCGCCTGGTATGGTTGCGGGTCGTCACCGCCGCTGCTGCCTTCCTCGACCGTCACCACGACCGTATCGGTATCGGTCGCGCCGTCGTCGTCGGTCACCGTCAGGCTGATGGTATGCGTACCGACCGCAAGGTCCACTGTCGGGCTCACGCCCGTGGCGATATCCGTGGCTCCTTCGGTCCACACGTAGCCGACGATCGTTCCGTCGCTATCGCTCGAACCACTGCCGTCCAGGGTCACCGATTCGCTGCCACTGTTGTCGGCATCGGTCACGGTCTGGTCATCCCCTGCGTCCGCGACGGGCGCTTCGTTCACAGCGCCGACCAGCGCGGCGATCTCCGCCGCACTCAAGGCACGGTTGTAGACCCGCGCCTCGTCGAGCCGGCCCGCGAACGCTCCGCCACCACTGATCTCACCGTCATGAGCCACGAACGATCCGTCATTCCCGCCCAGGCTGATGTCGCCGCTGTGCGAACCGACCGCGACGGCCGTTCCGGAGCCGCATTCGACGCCGTCCAGATAGCCGCGCAACATGCCCGCGCCGGCATCCAGAACCAGCGCCGCGTGATGCCACTGCCCGTTGCCGGGCGCGGCCATCTGCACGTACGAGCAGTCCGGCCAGGCGCCGGCGTACAGCTTGCCGCCGTCCAGGTACAGCGCCAGCCCCTTCGATCCGCCACCCTCCTTGTAGAGCACCTGCTTGCCGCCCGAGACGTCATCGGCCCGGAACCACAGCGCTATCGTGCGCAGGTCGACCGTGCGCAGGTTGATATCCGCGCTGTCGGCCACTTCGATACGGTCGTCGGTCCCGTCGAACGCCACCGCGCCGCCGTCCTGTCCGCCGCTCGGCACGAACACGGCGCCGTTCTTGAGCGTGCCGTCGTTGCCCGCGCCCGAACCGTCCGCCGCGGCGGTACCGCCGCTCTCGTCTAACGCCAGGTGCATGAACAACTCGTCACTGCCGGAGCCGCCGGCATTGACCGTTACCACGACCGTATCGTCGTCCGTCGCGCCGTCGTCATCGGTCACCGTTAACACGATCGTGTGCGTGCCCACGGCCAAGTCGAGCGTCGGACTCACGCCAGTGCCGATCTCCACGGCGCCTTCGGTCCACACGTAGCTGGCGATCGTGCCGTCCGCGTCGCTCGATCCCGAGCCGTCCAGCGTCACCGGTTCGCTGCCGCTGTTGTCGGCGTCGGTCACGATCTGGTCATCCCCTGCGTCCGCGACGGGCGGTTCATTCACAGCGCCCACCAGCGCGGCGATCTCCGCCGCACTCAAGGCGCGGTTGTAGACCCGCGCTTCGTCGAGCCGGCCCGCGAACGCTCCGCCGCCACTGATCGTACCGTCATGAGCCACGAAGTCGCCGTCGTTGCCGCCCAGGCTGATATCGCCGCTGTGCGAGCCGACCGCAACCGCCGTGCCCGAGCCATACTCGACGCCGTCCAGATAGCCGCGCAGCGTGCCCGCGCCGGCATCCGACACCAGCGCCGCGTGATGCCACTGCCCGTCGCCGGGCGCGACGGTCTGCACGTACGAGCAGTTCGGCCAAGCGCCGGCGTACAGCTTGCCGCCGTCCAAGTACAGCGCCAGCCCCTTCGAGCCGCCGCCCTCCTTGTAGAGCACCTGTTTGCCGCCCGAGACGTCGTCCGCCCGGAACCACAGCGCTATCGTGCGCAGGTCCACCGTGCGCAGGTTGATGTCCGCGCTGTCCGCCACCTCGATGCGGTCGTCGGCGCCGTCAAATGCGACCGCGCCGCCGTCTCGGCCGCCACTGGGCACGAACGCGGCGCCGTTGTTAAGCACGCCGTCGTTCCCCGCACCCGAGCTGTCCGCGGCAGCCGTCCCGCCGCTCTCGTCCAGCGCCAGGTGCATCACCAGATCGTCGCCGCCAGACCCGCCGGCCTCAACCGTAATCGTCACCGTATCGCTGTCGGTCGCCCCGTCGTCGTCGGTCACCGTCAGCGTGATCGTGTGCGTGCCCAGGGTCAGATCGACCGTCGAACTCACACCCCTGCCGATCTCCGTGCCGCCTTCGGTCCAGACATAGCTCACGATCGTGCCGTCCGCATCGCTGGAACCGCTGCCGTCGAGCATCACCGCTTCAGAGCCGCTGTTGTCCGCATCGGTCACGGTCCGGTCGGAACCGGCATGGGCGACGGGGGCCTGGTTGCCGCCCGGATCACCGGTCACGGTCACCACCACGGTATCCTCGTCGGCGGCGTCCTTATCGTCGATCACCGTGAGCGTGATGATATGCTCGCCCACCGCCAGGTTCAGCGTCGGGGTCGCGCCCGTGGCCAGCCTCGTTCGGCCTTCGCTCCAGATGTACGAGACGATCGTGCCGTCCGGATCGCTGGATCCGGAACCGTCGAGCATAACGGGCTCCATGCCGTTATTGTCGCTATCGACGACCGTCCGATCCAAACCGGCGTCCGCCACGGGCGGATCGTTCGGTGAGTCCTTCAGCCGCGCGGCGCCTTCGTCGTACATCTCCTGGACCGTTTGGTAATTCTGCCCGAACCCGTCATATATCCTTACGTCGTCGATCAAACCCCGGAAGTGCTCACCTGTGCCGGAACCGAAGGGCGAGCCGGACGACTTGCAGCCGATCGCCGCCGGACCATAGTGGCTCTCCATTCTCACGCCGCCTGTTTGTTTATATGCAGGCGAGTCGCCGCCATCGAGGTAAAGCCACAGGTAGTTTTGGTCGATGGCCAGAGCCACAAAATGCCACTTGCCGACCAGGATTCCTCCCCTGCTCACCGTCGTCAGCTCTCCATTGTCCCGGAACGCCGCCTCCAGGGTCGACCCATTCAGTCGGATAGCTATTCCACGGCTATCGTTGCCTTCCTCGTAGAGATGCTGAACGCCGCTGGTATCCTCAGCCTTAAACCACAAGGCAATCGTATAGGTGTAAATGTCGTTGTCTTGTGGGGTATAGGGAATGTCACAGTAGTCGTCGATCCCGTCGAGCTTCAGGCATTGCGATAAGACGCCGTCGCCCGTGGCGTTCGCCCCGTTCTTGAGTACGCCGTCATGCGTTCCGGCTACAGCCGTATCGTCGGCGTTGCCGTCAAAGCGCCAGTAATGTGACAAGGTTTCCGGCAAGCTGACGGTTACCGTAGCCGCGTTGGAGGTCCTTTTCGCGCCGGACTTGTCCACGACCTTGGCCGTCAGCGTGTAGGTTCCCCGATAGAGCGGGGCCCATGTGTACGAGTACGGACTGGTCGTATCTTCGCCCAGCAACCATGAGCCTGCGTAGAACTCGACCCTGTCAATATCCGCGGCGCCATCCGGATCCGAGGCGGTCGCCTTTAGCTCGATGCTGGGAATATGCGCAAACAGCGGATCCCACTCACTGTCCTTGATGTAATGGGTCATACCGTCGGACGGGCTGAACAGCGTGCAGGCGTCCGGCGGGTTGTTGTCACCGTCATCGACAATCAGCGTAATCGGCATGTCCACCGTCGGCCACCTTGGGTCGTTGGAGCCCAGGAGCAGGACAGCCTGGTGCTCGCCCGCTCCGGCCCGCCGCGCATCCAAAACGATCGAGACGGTCTGCGATCCGGAAGGCTCCGCCGATCCCCACTCACGTTCGAGCGCGAACCACCTCATACTGCCGCTGTCAAAGAGAAACGTTCCCGGCAGTCGCGTCTCAAAGTCGTTTGAGAAGTAATCTGGATCGTTGGCCCACAGTCCGCCATAGCGGTTGAACGCCAGGCCATAAGGCTGGTAGCCTGTCCTGTAGTCCCGATTTGCGCTGAAAAAGTCCAAGCGCTCCAGAATCTCGCCGGTCCATGGATCTGTCTTGTAAACATGCGTGTCGCTCCGCTTATACACGCCAAAAGCCGTTTGCCACAGCCCACCGTCATAATAGGCCGGGCAACCTGTCGCGACACCATATGCGGCCCTGAATCTAGCGAGCACCGCACCGTCGTGAATATCAATCTTGACAACCTCGTGGGAGTAGCCACCCATCATCACGAACAATACCCCGGGACCAGCGCACACCCAGCCCACGCCGTCTCTGGTATCGGTCGGGATCGGCACAGGCAAAGCGCGCACCACTTCATGTTCATGGCTGCTCGCATCGAAGCCAGTGATCACCGTTCCTCTTCGATCGGCAACCCACAGAATCCCGTCCAGCCAAGCCACGCCCCTTGGATCGTCGAACCCGTTCAAGTCGATGGAGTCGACTACGCTGTAGTCGGTCAGGTCGATCTTGTCGACTCGCTTGTCAGGCGCATTGAACTTCGTCTGCATCCAACAGTACCCTTTGTCATCCATGACCATGTGGTAGTAGATGCCGTCACCCCCTCCGTCCCATCGCGGCATCTCGAACATCTTGAGCTGTCGTCCGCCTTCTGCCGCGTCCCCGTCGTATAGAGCCTCCCAATTCAGGGTTTCCACGCCGTCATTATGGATCGTTACATAGTTGGTGACCACCGTGCCCAGAGGCACCGTCACCTCGATGCGTTCCGGCACAACCCGAATCTCCGGACGCGTCAACAGAAAGTCGACATCGACCTGATCCGGTGGCGCCGTAACCGTGACCGGGCTCGTGTCCGAGAACCCCGCTTTGCCGCCCCAAACGGTGACGGGCGTCGGTTGTCCGTACACGCCCGCAATCGCGTAGGAACCGTCGGTCGAGCCGACGAGGTCCCAGGACCGTCCACCCCTGTAGTAGAAGATGCGCGGCTCCGAAGCCGGGTTCCCGAGTTCCTGCTCGTACACGCGTCCACGGATCGTAGCGGAGGTGAAGTCAAGGTCCACATTCGCTACATTGCCGGGCGCGATCACGTCGATCCACGCTGTGCCAATCCAGTCCGCGTTCTCCGCCTTCACCTGATAGGCGCCTTCGGCGACGCGCCCGAAGGAATAGCTTCCATCCGTCCCGCTGACACGCGTCCCCGCGCTCGGCCCCGTGAAGGAGACCGTCGCGCCTTTCACCGGCGCCCCGTCATGCCGCACGATGCCGGAAATCACGCCCAGTGTCTCGTAAACGGTCAAGGGCAGGTCGTACGCCCATTGATTGCCGGCGCCGTCGACGAGAGTTACCGAGAAGATGACCTCTCGCGGCGGCGTCATCGCGCCGTCGAACGCTACGAGAAACGAAGGCCGAGGCGAGTGATCTTCGTAGGGCGGCGCGAGATCGATGGTCACGCCGGCGCGCAGCACCGTTACTTGCGGATCGCCGCAGGCCAACATCGCCTGAACACCGGTGGTCCCCAACCCGCCGATGTTGCGGAACGTGGGAATCCATTCAACCGTTTCGCCCGGGTTGGCGATGCCGTCGCCGTTGCCGGACCGGCCGTCGCCGCTGCTGTCTTCAACCCGAGCGCCCGCGATAGCCATACGCGGCGCCATGGTCCCCTGGATTGCCGCGTGCGCGTTGACGCGGCCGCCCGTAACGCACTTCCCGGACAGATCGGCTACCGGAACACTCGTGTTCAGCACCAGCGCCTTGACCTCGGCCGCCGTCGCCTCCGGAATGACCGACCAGATGAGCGCGCAGACCCCGGCAACATGCGGCGTCGCCATGGAGGTCCCCGACGCATAGGCATACTGCCCTCCCAGGTAGCAGGAAGCGATATCCACGCCGGGCGCGGCGATATCGACACTGGTCTTGCCGACATTGGAGAAAGTGGCCACCTTGTCGTCACGGTCGATCGCGGCCACGGAAATGATGTTGTCCAGATCGTAAGCGGCAGGATACACCGGGGATGTGTCGAGGTCGCGCCCGTTGTCGTTACCCGCGGCGGCGACGAAGAGCATGCCGCACTCTTGCGCCTCGTGGATGGCGTCGTAGATCTCTTGGTTAAAGTCGGGTCCCGACCACGAATTGGAGGTAAGTTTGACCCCGCACTGTGTTGCGTAACGAATGCCGTCTACCAAGTCCGAATTGAAGGCGCTGCCACTCGAACTGAAGCACTTGATCGGAAGAATCGTTACCTTCCAGCACACGCCGACGACGCCGATACCGTTGTTGCCTTCGGCTCCGATGGTGCCGGAGCAATGCGAACCGTGATAGTGGTCGTCCCAGGGCCCACTGTCGTCGTTTATGAAGTCCCAGCCGTGCACATCGTCGACAAAACCGTTCCCGTCGTTGTCGATGCCGTCACCGGGAATCTCGCCGAGATTCGTCCGGAGCTGGTTTTCCAGATCCGGATGGTCTCTCTCGACCCCCGTATCGATCACGCCCACCACGATGTCACGGCTGCCTGTCGCCACGTCCCAGGCTTCCGGCGCGTCGATATCCGCGTCAACCGTACCGCCTTCCTGGCCGGTATTGTGCATCCCCCAGAGGAGATCGAAGGCCGGATCGTCGGGCATCGCGCTGAGGCCAACGACGTTGTCGGGTTCGACGCGGAGAACAGGCGCGCCGGACTTCAGATCTTCGATCGCCTTCGTCACGGCCCCGAGTTCGTGGGTCGGACATTCCACCAGATACAGATTCGGCGAGTACATCTTTTTGCGAATCCGGTATCCCCTCGCCGTACAAAACCGCTCCAATTCCGCACCCGTCGCATCTTCCTCGACGCGGACCATGACATGATCGGCAACCGCGACGGAAAGCGACAGACTCTCACGTTCCGGCCCCGCGCCCGGCGCCAGTTCTTCACGGGTCCACAGGTAGGGGTATTTGTCGACCACTCGCACGATCTGCTCGCGAACGATCGTCTCACCGTCCTCGGCAAGGCGTTCCTGTTCCTCGATCACCTCCGCGCCACGCACCAGTTCCCGCAGGTGGTCGACCCGTTCAACCCTCTCGCGCCGCACCTCGGCCACCGTTTCGAGCGGCGCCGCGGGTGAAGCGACCTTCGCGCCCCCATCCTCCGCCACCGCCCGGGCCGCTTCCCCCGGGGCACCGCGTGGGGCCGCATCCGGCGTCGGCGTCGCCGCATCCCGCACGCCGGCCACCGTCTTCCCGGCAACAGCCTGGACAGGGCGGCCCGCCGCCGATGCCGCCGCCGGTGACGTATCCACGCGCGACCGGACCGCGGCTTCTCGTCCTTCGAGTGTCGCCGGCAATTCCGCGAACCGCCTCACCATTTCGAAGCCGCCGCAAACCCAGACCGCCGCGACAACGCCCAGTACCGCAACGCCAAGAACCCACCGATGTATCGCCTTCATCCACATACCTCCGTCTTAGTCGACCTTTGCTGTCCTGTCCTCTCGCCTTTGGCTCATTGCAGATCTCCGTGCCCGCACAAGACCGTTCGCCGATGACCGCTGCCGCCTGACTCGATCCGCCCGCGCCGTGTCGGCTGTCGGCCGCAGTTCACGGACCATCACATCGCAAATGGAAATGGCCTTCCCCCGTCCCAACCCGCGGACGGCGATCCCGAAGGGCGACCCAAAATCCCGACAGCACCAGACCACCCGCGAACACCAGTCCGAAATACGACACCGCATTTCGTGCAAGGGTCTGCCGCCGATATCGCCGACATGCAGGTACTCGAAACGCCACACGTGCGGTCCGGCACAAGCCTCTTGGGGTAGCGATTGCCTGTGCCTGCCCGGTCGAACGAACGCCCAAACATGGTCGGGGCGCCACTCCTCGACCCCGGCTGGCCCGGTCGACACACCGCGGCTCATTTTGAACACGTCCAGTTCCACGGCCGCCCCGCTGCCCGGACCAGCGGCCAGCGGGATGACGAATTCGGCGGGACGCGCACCGCTCAAGCTGATCCACACCGCGGCACGTTCTTCGCCGCCGGCAACAGAACTCGTCCGCTCACTTGTGATGCCGGACGCCCGCGCCGCGTGCGCCTGCAAGGCATCGCTACTCAAACGTTCCAGCACCGCCCCGTCCTCGAAATCCAGGAAGGTCAGCGCAAATCCCCGCGTCGCGTACAGGTCGGCGTACTCGCGAAAGTAGACGCCGCCATACCGAGGCGACAGCTCACGGCCAGCCGATCCAAAGACCCGCGGCTCGGTTTCCCGCGCCATGCACGCCGCCTGTCCGGCGGCCAATCCGCAAACGGAAGCTCCGGTTCGGCAATGCGCGCTTCCGCGCGTCACGTCGACGCGCGCAAACGCATTGGTCGACTCAGCCACCATCAGCCAGAAAGCCGCGCCATCTTCGGCACTGTCCACCACTCCATGAGCGGTCTCGAACCGCGCCGGCCGCTTCAGTTCGGCAGCCAATGCGCCTCGTGTCAGGCGCCACTCCGGGCCCCAATGACCCGATGACTCGCGACCCGATGACGCCCGGCAGCCGAACTCAGTCTCTTCCCTGAGCCGGAGCTGGCTCCCCTCCCCCGACACCAGTTCCACCTCCTGCCCCGCCCCGGTCCGGATCACATCGCCGGGGCACAGGAGCTTGCCGGGTTCGATGCCCTCGACAGCGCCGGTTACGGACGCGACGCGCCAGAAATGACTCGGCGACCTGGTGACCTGGTGACGCCGGATGAGACCGGCGGCTCCGGCGAAGAGCAACACCCCCGCGGCAATCCCGGCCACTTTCACCGCCCGCGGGCGCCCCATCTCCCGCTGCACTTGATCCGCCACCTCCCAAACCCTTGGGTTCGCCGCGGCGTAGTCCCCAGACGAAGCCGGGCGCGCCGTCTCGCTTGCCCCTGACACCTGACACCCGACACCTGACACCTCCGCTGCTGACACTGAAGCCTCAGCTTCAATTTCCAGCAGTGTCACAAGCGCCGCCAGGCTCATCACGACCCCCTTCTTCTCCAGCTTCTTCCTGAGCTTCTTGCGAGCGCGCTGGGCCCGCATGCGAATCGTGCCGTCCGTGCAGTGCGTTTCCTCGGCAATCTGCTTGAATGGGACTCCTTCGAAGTAGTGTCGCCTTACCACATCCCTCAGGTGCGCCGGGAGTTCGTCAACCAGATCGTCCATAAGAAGAAGCGCTTCATGGCCACGTACATCTTCCTCCTGGACCGTACAGGGTTGGGGTGTCGCCTCTTGACGATAGTCTGAGAGATGCCGCCCCCTCCTCGCGCGGGCCCAACGCAGGTTCGCGCATACATAACCCGTGACCCGATAGAGCCAGCCGGAGAGAGATCTCTGGGTGCAGAGAGTCGCCGCCTTTTTCGAGAGAATCACGAATACGGTCTGCGTAGCCTCTTCGGCCGCAGCGTGATCTCCCCAGAGAGATCTGCGGCACCGCCCCTTGACCAGCGGTTCGTACCGCCTCAACAACGAGGCGAAAGCGTCCTGGTCATCGGCCGCGACGTACCGCCGGAGCAGATCTCTATCCGTTTCTTCCACCGCAGGCACTTCGCTCTCACTCATCTTGTTCACTCCATAGGTTTGAATGTTCGCCCCACACACAACGTCACGGAAAAAACACAAAAAAGCGCACACCCCGCTCTTCGTCCTGGAGGCACGTTGTCCGAGGAAGACGGCCGAAGGCAGGGCTGCCGCCCCGGCGCCACCGTCAGGTCCGTAGCATGAGCCCATGCGAAAAGCCGTCGCGCGGGACAGCCAAAGCAATCGCCATGCTGAGTTCACGGCTTCGCGCGTAGACTCGCTTGACCTGAGACCTCGGAATTGGGGCTTTCGAGTTGGTCGGGACCGAGAACCGAACCGTTTCAGTCCCAGCAACAGTCGGGTTGCAGACGTCGGCCGCCCCGTAACGCCTTGTCGGCGGCGACGCCTCGCGCCGAACGCCACACCGGCAATCATAGCGCTTTCCGTGGACCGACCCAATGATCGTAAAGGTACTGCACGTGGCGAAAAGTCAGCCCTCGCTGTTGATACCGCCTGACGTCGTCAATTAGCCCCCGAAAGTTCGCACCGTTGCCGGAGCCGAAGGCCGAGCCGGACGCCTTGCAGCCGATCGCCGCCCCGCTACCGTGTTTCGGCAGATTGCCAAGACCGTGCCGCACCTGAACAGGCGAGTCACCACCGTCAAGAAGGAGCCACAGAATGCCCTCCTGGATGTACAGGACGACGACGAAATGCCACTTGCCCGCCACGATGTCCTCCCTGCCGGCCGTTTTGACCGTCCCGTGCTTGCACACGGCCGCCTCCAGCCTCGCTCGATTCAAACGGATAGCCAAACCATTGGTCCGATCGCCCTCGTCGTAAAGATGCTGATCGCCGTTGATATCCTCCGCCTTGAACCACAGGGCAACCGCGTACCTCCCCAAGCCCTGTTCGGTTTGCGCGTCACGGATCTCACAATAGTCATCGATGCCGTCCAGATCCAGACACTGTCCGTCGATGCCCTCACCCGCGGCCGTGGCCCCGTTCCTCAGAACACCGTCCAACGTACCGACACGATCACAAGCGTCGCCGTCGAAAGGCCAATGATGCGCCGGTCCGGGTAGGTTCACGGCGGCGCTTGCCGGGGCCAAGGTCTCCTCCGCCCGAACCGCGGCTCCGTGAGGGTCGGACACGCGCGGTCCCGCATTCGTCAGCCTCAACACCGCGCCCATGCCGCCAACCAGAACCAATCCACTGGCCGCGATCCCTGCCGCTTTCATCCCCCCCTGCCACCACATCCGACGCAGCACCGAATCCGCCAACTCACCCACACCCTCCAATGCTTCGCCTACTGAACACTGAGTTCTGAACACAGAACACTCCGTGGAGGCTGCCCCCTCCCGTTTCAGCAGCGCCGCCAACGCAGCGATAGAGAAGACAACGCCCCTCTTCTCCAGCTTCTTCTTCAGTCTCTTGCGGGCGCGCTGGGCCCGCATGCGAATCGTGCCGTCCGTGCAGTGCGTTTCCTCGGCAATCTGCTTGAATGGGACTCCTTCGAAGTAGTGTCGCCTTACCACATCCCTCAGTTGTGCCGGGAGTTCGTCAACCAGATCGTCCATAAGCAGAAGCGCTTCATGGCCACGTACGTCTTCCTCCTGGACCGTACAGGGTTGGGGTGTCGCCTCTTGACGATAGTCTGAGAGATGCCGCCCCCTCCTCGCGCGGGCCCGACGCATGTTCGCGCATACATAGCCCGTGACCCGGTAAAGCCAGCCGGAGAGAGATCTCTGGGTGGAAAGAGTCGCCGCCTTTCTCGAGAGAATTACGAATACCGTCTGCGTGGCTTCTTCGGCCGCAGCGTGATCTCCCCAGAGCGACCTGCGACATCGTCCTTTCACCAGCGGCTCATACCGGCTCAACAACAAGGCAAAAGCCTGCTGATCATCAGCATCGACGTACCGCCGAAGCAGATCCCGATCCGTGATCTCAGAAACGGTTTCCTCGCTGTTTCTCATCTTGTGTGCTCCATCGTTTGAATGTCCGCTCAACACGGGACGTCACAGGACAAATGAGACAAAACACTCCCGCCGCAGCAAGCATACGCGTGAGTCCGGCCAGAAACCACTACATACCCGATGCGGCTGGCCCCACTGCCGTCCAACGGCAGAATGCCGCGGCACTCGCCGGACAATTGATTAGCATTTTGCAGTTGACATGAAAATACGCATTAGCATATTGCACTATAGATCAAATCGCTCACAATAACGGGAGAATACAGAGTGAACGCGAGATACCTGAAGACCGCCGTTGAGGCCGACATCAAAGAGAAGATGGTGTTCATAGGGGGCCCCAGGCAAGTTGGAAAAACAACATTTGCGTTGTCCCTGCTTCCAGGACATCAGGATGAGACCTCGCCGGCGTACCTGAGCTGGGACTCTCTTGAAGACAGGGAGCGTATCATTGAGGCGAGACTACCCCCGGACGAGAAGCTCGCTATCTTCGACGAGATTCACAAGTTCGCCCAATGGAGAAACCTGGTGAAGGGCCTCTATGACAAGAATAAGTCATCCGTCTCGTTCGTCCTGACGGGATCGGCGAGACTCGACTACTACAGAAAAGGTGGCGACTCCCTCCTGGGCCGCTATCACTACCATCGACTCCACCCCTTCTCTCTGAACGAACTCTCCGACAGGCCGGACCGGGCGACCGTGGAACAGTTGCTTACCTTCGGCGGATTCCCCGAACCGTTCACCAAGGGCACCGAGCGGTTCCACCGCAGGTGGCTCCGAGAAGTATCCAACAGAGTGATACACGAGGATCTGAACGATCTGGAGAACGTCCGCGATGTCTCGAACCTGGACCTGTTGCTCCACCACTTGCCGGCGTGCGTCGGCTCACCTCTTTCAGTCAACAGCCTGAGCAAGCTACTGCAGGTTGCGCCCCGCACAGTTGACAACTGGCTTACCATGTTTGAGCGGCTCTACCTGTGCTACCGGATCCCGCCCTTCGGCGGCAGCAGAATCCGCGCAGTGCGCAAGGAGAAGAAACTCTACTTCTGGGACTGGTCGCGGGTGTCCGACCCCGGCCCACGCTTTGAGAACATGGTTGCCGGCCATCTGCTCAAGTACTGTCACTGGCTCGAAGACACCGAAGGCTACGACATGGAACTGCGTTACATCCGGGACACAGACAAGAGAGAAGTCGATTTCGTAGTGTTGCGCGATGGAAGCCCGGAATTCGCGGTAGAATGCAAAACCGGTGAACGCAAAGCCGCTCCGGCATGCCGATACTTCAGGCAAAGAACCGAGATCCCACGGTTCTACCAGGTCCATCTCGGCGACAAGAGCTTTGGCAACGCCGACTCCGACGTGCTCGTGCTCCCATTCCCAACCTTGTGTTCGGTTCTCGGATTGCCATAGCGATTCCGATCCACGGGCCTCCCCGGTGCGCACCAGGCCCGGACCTCTCGGCCCGGGCCTGCGCCATTCTCCCCCCTCTCCCCCGGGGACAGGGCCGGGGTGAGGGGCTAGTGGTGCAAGACAGAATCCGGAATCAACTGCTTGCTGATCCCCGGTCCGGCCCACCGAACCTCCAGCACCTGGCCGCCGCCCTTCTCGAAGAACTCGATCCGGATCGGGTGCTTGCCGGAGGTCAGCGAGATCGTGCCACTACGCTCCCGTTTGCCGTGCAGCCCGTCGTTGTTCACCACCAGCGTGCTGCCGATGTGCAGCGTGCTGCCGTCGTCACTGGTTGTGTAGAACGTGTAGTCGCCGTCGGTGGGAATGTCCACGTACCCGCTGAACACGAACCCGAACGAGTCATTGCGCAGCCGCACGGATATGTCCACGTTGGCCACCGCACCGGTCGTGACCGGCATCAACGCACCGAAATCGGGCAACGCACTCCACGTCCCCTCGTAGTACCCATAGTCCAACCCGTCAACAACGTCAACAGGGTCAACGGGGTCAACTTCCCCCATCTCATACACCCGCACATTCCGGAACAGGCTCTCTCCCGTTGGGCTGCTCACGTCGTGGTCCATCGTGAACGTGATATACAGCATCTCTCCCGTGTAATGCTCACCCACCGGTATCGTGTAGTGCCGCCATTCCGGCGCATACTCGGCGTAGTCGGCATAGTCCCGAATCCCCCAGTTCTGCGTGCCGTACAGCTTAAACGTACGGTTCGCGCTGATGCCGTTGTCCACGTCGAACCCGATCCCGTGGATCTCGCCCTGCGCGCTGGAGCTGAAGTCGAACTCCAGCACGGTCTTGGCGGTCACGGTGTACGGGAACGCGATCTTCTTCCAGCCGTTGCCCACAATCCGCAGCGTGGCGCCGCCGTCCTCGACGACCGCCGTGCCGTTGACGTCCTGGCTGCCGCCGTAGCTCTCGATCGTGTAGCCGTTGAAGTCCAGCGCTTCGCTCTGCTCGTATACCTTGATGTTGCTGAGCACGCTCTCCGCCGTCGGGCTGCCCACGTCGTGGTCGTTGGCGAACGTCAGGTACCGGAACGTGCCGGTGTAGTGCTCGCCCACCCGGATCGTGTAGCGTTTCACCTCCGGCGCCGTCGCCGCGTAGTCGTTGTACGCGCCCAGGCCCCAGTTCTGAGAGCCGTAGAGCTTGAACGTCCAGCCCGCGCTGATCCCATCGTCCGTGTCCAGCCCGATCCCGTGGATCTCGCCCATCGCGCTGCTGGAGAAGTCGAACTCGATGACCGTCTTTTCGGTCACCTCATAGGAGACCAGATCGACCTTCTTCCAGCCGTTGCCCACGATCTTCAGCGTAGCGCCGCTGTCCAGGGTGCTCACAGTCGGATTCTTATCCTGGCTGCCGCCGTAGCTGAGCACGTCATATGATCCGGCCGTGCCCGCCACGGTAACGGTGAGCTGGTCGCTCGGGGCGGGGTTGACCGTGATGACCACGGCATCGCTGTCGCTCAGCCCATCCGGGTCCGTCACCGTCAGCGTGATACTGTGCGTGCCCACACCCAGATCCACCGTCGGGCTCGCGCCTGAAGCGATCGGCTCGCCCGACTCGCTCCACTCGTAGACAAGCGTGTCGCCGTCCGGATCGCTCGATCCACTCCCGTCGAGGACGACGGACTCCAGGCCGTTGTTGTCGCTGTCGGTCACCGTCTGGTCGGCGCCCGCGTCCGCCGTCGGTGCATCGTTCACCGGCGTCACCGTAATGCTCACCGTGGCCGCCGCGGAGTCCAGCGCCCCGTCGTTCACCT
>Ga0272442_10006860_pt1 | contig 14839 bp, 15 predicted proteins | sample SSMForm2O_FD_200262 | JGI IMG/M metagenome (GOLD analysis project Ga0272442, IMG submission 200262) | Marine sediment archaeal communities from Little Sippewissett salt marsh, Falmouth, MA, United States - SSM-Form-2O | ecosystem: Environmental > Aquatic > Marine > Wetlands > Sediment ...
ACCGTTGGGGGCGAACCCGACCTCCTCTGCCATTTCACGGAACGCTTGGTGGTCCTCCCGGATAAGGATAGTATACGTCGCGCCCGACATGTCCTGCCTGGCCATATTAGCGAGAAGATTCAACCCCCAGCCGAAGATCTCCTGCCCTACGGGGCTGTGGGTGACACTGGGAAGGATTTCATAGTCAACGCAACGATACTCCTGCGACACCAGCGCAAAGCCTACGGTGACTCCGGCATCATCTACCCAGAATACTTGGTTGTTGACATCACCGTACAGGTCTTCACGCCACCACCATTGCAGGTCGCCTACATCCCACATCCCTCCGAGAGGGTCCTCGCCACGACAGGCAATCATGAAATCGGTTACCTTCGAGAGGTATTCCTGGTTGCGGCAGCGTGCTTGCAGATAGGACATGCCTGCTGGTTCACCAAACTAGGTTTTATACGCTTTCACCATAACGCCTGGGGCTGGGCAATGGTCCGCACAGCAAACCGTCTCGATAGCGGTGTAGGCGAACACGGCGACGTCTCAAAACGCAGGGCAGTCTCCGCGCTCTATGGCCATCGAGTTATCCCCAATCCCAACCGACCCCATCCTCGAACTGACCCACTCAAGGCCCTATGGCCGACGCTGCAAATGTACTCCGTCCGACCGCCAAATGCAAAAGCCCGCCAGGAAACGCCCCACGCCGCACGGTACCGGTACAGCGAGTGTGGCCGCAGCAGTCACACACGCGCAACGGGCGCTGCCGCCTGTATAATGGCCCAACACCGCCCGGCGGCGTAGCCGGGCGAACTCATATGGAGAATGTCGTCTCATCCACGTTCCCAGCAAGTCCGCGAGACAATCATGGCGCAGCACAAGAGAACCTTCCTGGCCATCGAAGCCCACGCCGACGACGCCACGCTCGGCGCCGGCGCGGTCCTGATCGAGGCCGCCCGCCGCGGGCACAGGGTCGTCATCGTCACCGTCGTCAGCGATTTCGCGACATGGCAGACAACCGTCGGACGAGAAACCCGCACCCGAGACGGCCTGATCGAATTGGCCGACCGATACGGATTCGAACGCATCTTCCTCGACTATCCCTATCACCAGACCCGCGGCGACGACCTCGACCTCAAGCGAAAGCTCGCGCGCATCCACGCCGACTTGCGCACCGACGTGGCGCTGATCCACCACCACGAAGACCATTGGCCCGACCATGCAGCCTCCGCCAGGGTGTCGCACGACGCGCTGCTATTCCCGCACGGCCTCTCGGGCGATCTGCGCGCCAAGCCCTGCCCGACGATCTATTCATTCGACATCAGCCCGCGACAGACGTTCAACTTTCAGCCGGACGTGTACTTCGACGTCACCCATATGATCCACGACTACATCGACCTGATCCGGGCGACCTGCAACCTCTATTTCGGGCACGACGGCGACCAGGCCGTCGAAGGCCGGTATGAGTTCGTGGACGAGACCGGCACCAGCCGCCAACTCAAGATGTGCCCCCATGCACTGCGGCGCTTCGCCGAATGCGTCCGCGCCGGCAACATCGCTCGATGCCGGTTCGCCCTGGGACTCAAGACCGTCTGGGCCGGCCGAAAAATCGCCGACCTGTTCTAAGCTCTGCCCGCCAGATAGAGTCTTACAGGCCCGGGCCTATACTATGGCTCTGGCCGCCAACACCGCATCCGCAGGAGAGCCAAACCAGGAGACACCCATGTGGCGACAACCCGAGCACAGGCAGCGAAACCGCAAGATCTTCGACGACGAGCTCGACGACTTCCTCCCACCCAAGATCCTCGACTTCCACATCCACGTCGTCAACGAAGGCGTCTATCCGCCCGGTAAGCCCCAGCCGTGCGCCGGCCACCCCATCGAAAAGTACGACTTCGACGACCTGCGGCAAGACCTGCCCCACGCCCTGCCCGGCCGCGACGTCTATGGCCTCTGCTTCGGCACCCCGCACCCCCGGTTCGACTGGCAGCGCAACAACCGCTACCTCGCCGCCCGCAGTGACCACGAGCGCTTCTTCCCGCTCCGCCTCTTCCATCCCGGCGTCGACACGCCCGAGCAGCTCCGCCGCGACATCGACGCCGGCCGATTCTACGGCCTCAAACCCTATCCCGACTTCGTCGACACCGACGACGTCAACCAGGTCGAGATCCACCAGATGCTGCCCGACTGGTGCATGGACATCGCCGACTCGCTCGGCCTGATCATCATGCTGCACATCCCCCGCCGCGACCGACTCGCCGACCCGGTCAACCAGCGGCAGATCGTCGAGCTGGCCCGCCAATATCCAAACGCCAAGATCGTGCTGGCTCACATCGGCCGGGCCTACTTCCTCAAGTGCGTCGTAGGCCACCTCGACCGCTTCAAAGACCTGCCCAACGTCTACGTCGACCTGGCCATGCTCAACCACCCCGAGGTGCTGCAATACACCTTCGAGCAGCTACCGGCCGAACGCATTCTGTTCGGTACCGACATCCCTATCGCCCTGGCGCCGGGCAAGTCGGTCGAAATCAACGATCAGTACACCTACGTCACCCCCGTGCCGTGGAAGCTGTCGATCAGCGACGATCACGGCAGAATCAAGTTCGCCTCATTCCTCAACGAGCAGCTCCGCGCCATCCAGAAAGCCGTCCAGGGCGCCGACCTCGGCCCCGACTTCGTCGAGCAAATCTTCTTCAGCAATGGAATGAAACTGCTCGGCAGGCTGTAGAATGGACGCGCCCGCGCAACGCCCGTGTCACGACAGTGCGATCGTCTCGCCGGTCCGCTGCGACTCCAGTGCGGCTGTGAAGATCTCATGCGACGCGGCCGTCTCCTCGGGCGTGACGCAGGAGAGCGGCTGGCGCATGTCGCGCCCATGAACCAGCTCGTCGCAGAAGGCCGCCCACATCTGCAAAATCGCGTCGGAGAAGCCGAACTCGAATATGCTGCCCGTGATCGCCGGGTAGGCCGACTCGTAGGGCGCGTCGATCTCGTGCCAAACCTGCTCGCCGCCCGCCCGATACGGCAGCCACGCCAGCCGCTTCGGATTCCTCGTCGAAAACCGCGCCGATAGCTCCGTCCCGTAAACGTTCAGAAACCACGTGTTGGCGTGTCCCGGCGCGATCCGCTTGGTCGACAGCACCATAGGGAACGGTTCGCCCCCCGCCGCCGCCTCGCACGCCAGGATCGCATTGTCCCACGTCTCGCAGGGCACCTTGCGTCCCTTACCGTCGGGCCGCTCGCGCATCACGTTCGACAGAAGCCCGCGTACGCTTCGCGGCTTCCAACCGAACCGCAGCGGCAAATGCAGCGCGTGCATCCCCAGATCGCCCATGCACCCGTACTCGCCGTTGACGGCGATCAGCCGCTTCCAGTTCATCGGCTTGTCCGGATTCAGATCACTGCTATGCCAAAACCCCGCCTCGACCTCGATGATCCGCCCGAACCGCCCCTCGCGCACCCACTGGCCGATCCTGTACGCACCCGGAAAGAACGGAAACTGCGACGAACATCGCACCAATACATCTGGGTGTTCCGCCAGCACATCGCAGATCGCCCGATTGGCCGCCAGGTCGACGCCGAACGGCTTCTCGCCCAGCAGGCCCTTGCCGGCGCGAATCACGTCACCATATATCTGCTCGTGGAGGTTGTGCGGCACGGCGCAGTACACGGCGTCGATCTGCGCATCGTCCAACAGCCTGCGATAATCGTCGGTCACCAGGCAAACCGTCGGCACGTTCCGCTCGAACCACCCCGTCGCGGCCGAAGCGGTATCGCAGGCCGCCACGATCCGCGGCGCAAAATCCAGATCGACCAGGTGACACCAGCGCCCCGCCGCGCTGGCGAACTCGCGCCCCATCAGCCCGCAACCGATTACCCCAAATCGTATCTCGCGCACGCCCGCCTTCGACATGATGCTACACGCCTCTGTTCTGCTCGCCCAGTCTGCCCATCACCAGCCGGGTGCACAATGGTACGTATAGCTCGCGCATGCGGCAACCACTCGGCATGACCGCCATGGCCGGCAACCGCCCCCCCAAAGGACTTTGCTGACGGTATGACTATAGACAACGAAACCGACTCGCCGGGCGGATGACCGCAGCGGTTACCGCCCGCTCGACTCCCCCTTGCCCGGATCGACGTCCAGCCCGTATCGCTTCATCTTCTTGTACAACGTCGTCCGGTTGATCTCCAAAAGATCGGCCGTCACCTGACGATTCCAGCCGTTCGCCCGAAGCGCCATCTCGATGATCCGCTTCTCCGGCTCCTCCAGAGCCCTCTTCAGCGACATCGGCTTGTAGCCGTCGACCGCCACCTCCTTGGCCGCACCCTCCAGCACGTTGGGGGGCAGGTCGTCCAGCGTGATGTGCCGACCCTTGCTCAGCACCACCGCTCGCTCCACGACGTTCTCCAACTCGCGAACGTTACCCGTCCAACGATACTGCTGGAGACGCTGCATCACCTCGTCGGTGAACCCAAGCACCTCCTTGTGCGCCTGGGCGCAGTAGTGCCTGAGGAAATGCTCCGCCAAAAGCGGGATGTCGCCGATACGTTCACGCATAGACGGCACGTTGATCGTCACCACGTTGATACGGTAGTACAGGTCCTGCCGGAAGTTCCCGGCCTCGACCTCCTTGGTCAGGTCCTTATTGCTGGCCAGAATCACTCGCACGTCCACCGTGTCGGTTGTGTTGCTGCCGACCGGCTCGAACTGGCGCTCCTGAACCACGCGCAGCAGCTTTACTTGCAGCGCCGGGCTGGCCGCCGAGATCTCGTCCAGAAAAATCGTCCCCCCGTCCGCGGCTTTGAACTTGCCCTGCTTGTCGCCCACCGCACCGGTGAACGAGCCGCGAATATGGCCGAATAATTCGCTCTCCAACAGCGTCTCCGGCAACGCCCCGCAACTCACCTCCACAAATGGCTTGTCCCGCCGTTGGCTGCGATGGTGGATCGCCCTGGCCACCAGACTCTTGCCCGTGCCCGACTCGCCCTGCATCAGCACCGTCGTCTTCGAATCGGCAACGGCCTCGATCAGATCGAACACCTTCAGCATCTTGTAGTCGTGCCCGACAATATTGCCCAGCCCGTACCGCAGATCCAACTGCTCGCGCAGCAGGCTGTTCTCGCGCATGAGAGACTGTTGCTGGATGGCCCGCGCCACCACCAGCTTGATCTCGTCGTCGATGATCGGCTTGGTCAAATAGTCGTACGCGCCAAGCTTGATCGCCTCGACCGCGCTGTCGATCGTCCCGTATCCCGTGATCATGATCACCACGACGTCCGGATGCTGCTGACGCGTCTGACGCAACAGCTCGAAACCGTCGCCCTCCGACATGTTCACGTCGGTGATCATCACGTTGTATCGCTGCTTCTGAAGCGCCGAGACGGCCTCGCTGAACCGGCGCGCGCCGTCGACCACATAGCCCTCCAGACGCAGAAACTCGCTCAGCGAGTCCACGATGATCTCGTCGTCGTCGACGATCAGAATCCTGCCCTTACTCGCGACGCTCTGCTTTGCCGCCACAGCGACCCTCCGACCAATCGTCCCGTCTGCGCCGAACCGCACCTAGCGGCCGGCTTCCTGCGAACAACTCTCCAACGGAATCCGAACCGTGAAGATCGACCCACCCCCGCCCCTACGTTCCGCGGTGATGCGCCCGTTGTACTTCTCCAGAATGTCCCGGCAAATCGCCAGCCCCAAACCCGTGCCCTTGCCCGGACCCTTCGTGCTGAAAAACGGCTCGAACACGCGATCGATCTCCTCCGGCAGACCGACGCCTGTGTCCTCGAACAGAATCGCCGCATCCCTGCCCGCCACCCGCGTCGAGATCAACAGCTTCCCTCCGTCCGGCATGGCGTCCACCGCGTTCTTAATCAGATTGCAGAAGACCTGAAATACGTTCCCGCTGCCCCGCAGCCGCGGCATCTGCTCGTGGTAGTCGCACACCGTCGTGACGCCTTGGGCAACGGCTTTGTCCTCCATCGTCTTGACCGCCTCGTCCACAATCTCGTTGATGCTCGATTCCTCCAAATTCGCATACGTGCTGCGCGAGAACTCCAATAGCTCGCCGGTGATCTCCACCACCCGCATCAACCCGCCGCGCGAACGCTCCAGGTAATCGACGATCTTCTCCTGTCCACTCCCGTTGGCTACACGCATCGCCAGGTTGATGTACCGCAAGATCCCGTCGAGCGGGTTGTTCAACTCGTGCGCCACCTTCGCCGAGTGCTTGCCCACCGCCGCCAGACGCTCCGAAACCGCCAGACGACGCTCCATGCTCATCCGGGCGGTCACGTCCTCAGCCACCAGCATCGCACCCACCACCTCCTGAGTGCCCGGATCCGTCAGCGGCGCACACACCAAATCCAGCAGGCGATCGGCCGCACGTTCGTTCCTGAACGTCACACCCCCGAACTGCCGCTGCCGCCGACTCTCCATCACCTCGCGAAGTTCCGACGCCCAGTCCCTATACCGCCCCTCGATCGTCGCCTCGCGCAGTGCCTCGTCGACCTGCTGAGCGTCCTCGAAAAGCATCTCCGCCGGCTGGTTGCGCAGCACGATGCTCAGACGCCGGTCGAACACCAGTACCGCCAGCCATAGCGTGTGGAAGACCCGCTCACAAACCCCCGCCATGTCCAGCACGGCGTCTCGCCCCAACGCGCCCGATCCGCCCGAGACGTCCCGCTGCCGCCCGCCCTGCGCTTCATCGCTCATACGCCGCACAACCCTGCCGGAACCGGGCTGCCAAAACCCGCTCCGCACTGCTGTTCGCCAGCCAAGACCGGCTCAGGCCAACATCAGCCGAATCGCCCCGCGCTGTAGAAAAGCATCACGTGCCGTTGCCAATAGACAACAATAACGTAATCACTCGCTGCAACTATATCACTAACAAGCGTTTGAGGCCAAGTCAAGGGCAAATGTTGCCGATTCACAACGCCTGAAGGTGACTTCAGGCAACATGCCCCCCCTTACCGCAGCACGAACGACTCCGGCCCGATATAAACGCCGCTCACCTGCCTCAGACCCCGGACATACGCCAAATCCACAAATGAAGGCCCTGCAACCGGGTGGTAGAGCCCGGGCTCGACCTGCCACCATAGCAGCGCCAAACCCCCCTCCACTCTCGCCCCCGTCAATGCCAGAGGCCACGACCCGTCCGCCGGCTCGCCCAGCCTTGCCGACAGGCCCACCACCGTCCCCGTCGACAGGTCCGGCGCCGCTGGGCAACTTCCCGTCCCTAGCGCCCGCCACAGGGCAGCCCATTCACTCGGCGTCCGCACCACGACCAAATCGCACGAACCGTTCAGGCAGGTAACCGTCCGATCGGGCAACGCTGCCCCCAGGCCCAAACGCGCCCGCCACCGCTCCTCGGGCGCCACCATCGGCGCCTGCTGGAGGTGAGTCAACACCGCCTCGGTGTCCCCGCCCGGACCGATGCACCCACCCGCCAGCCAGAACACCGCGACACCGGCCAACGCGACCGAGATCTCAGCCCTACGCCATTTGCAAACGAGCATCACTAACGCTACTTTGCCACTTTGGCGACAGCGTGTCGGGCCTGACAGGCCCGCATGACCAACCAAGCTACGGTACCCCGTCCTCGCATAGCCGTTGCAACCAGTGTTGCCAGGGCGGGTCCCGCCACACAGGAGCAGGATACATGATCATCGGCGTGCCAAAAGAGATCAAGAGTGACGAATACCGCGTCGGCTTGATCCCGGTCGGCGTGGAGGAGTTGCGCAAGGCCGGACACACCGTGTTGGTCGAGACCGCAGCCGGTTCCGGCTCCGGCATCGACGACGAAACCTATGCCGCACAGGGCGCCGAGATCGTCTCCACCGCCAAGGAAGTCTTCGCGCGAGCCGAGATGATCGTCAAAGTGAAGGAACCCCAACCTTCCGAAATCAAGAAGATTCAGCGCGATCAAATCGTCTTCACCTACTTCCACTTCGCCGCCGACCGCGCGTTGACCGAGGGCATGCTCAACAGCGGCGCCATATGCATAGCCTACGAGACCATCCACGACCGCCACGGGCGACTGCCCCTGCTGACGCCTATGAGCGAGGTCGCCGGCAAGATGAGTATCCAGGAAGGAGCCAAGTACCTCGAACGCCCCATGATGGGCCGCGGAATCCTCCTCGGAGGCGTGCCCGGTGTCGAGCCAGCCACCGTCGTGATCCTCGGCGGAGGCATCGTCGGCACCAACGCCGCTAAAGTCGCCGCCGGGCTCGGGGCACACGTCATCATCATGGACGTCAATATCGATCGCCTGCGATACCTCGATGATGTCATGCCCGCCAACGTCCACACCATTTACAGCGACGCCCACACCGTACGGCGTTTCGTCGCCATGGCCGACCTGGTCGTCGGAGCCGTCCTGATCCCCGGGGCACGATGCCCCGTGCTCGTGCCACGTGAGCACCTCAAGCTTATGAAGCCCGGCGCCGTCATCGTCGACGTCGGCGTCGACCAGGGCGGGTGCTGCGAGACCACCAGACCCACCACCCACGGCGATCCCACCTATATCATCGACGAAGTCGTCCACTACGGCGTGGCCAACATGCCCGGCGCCGTAGGACGAACCAGCACCTTCGCCCTGACCAACGCGACCATGCCCTACACCCTTCGGCTGGCCAATCTGGGCTACGAAAAGGCGGGCGGCGCCGATGGCGGACTGGCCGCCGGCATCAACATCCACAAGGGCAAGCTCACCAACAAGCCCGTGGCAGAAGCCTTCGACATGGAGTATCATCCGCTCCAACTGCCTTCGGCGTGATGATGGCCCAAAGACCCCAACGCACAACAGGCGCGTGCCGGTCGCCAGCCGGCCCCGCCAACCCGCGTACCCGGTGGAGCCGACAACCATGAGCGCACGCCTGCGAACCATACGGAACCTGCTGATCGCCGCCGTTGTCGTCGGCGGCCTGGTGGCAGGCTACCTCTGGCTGCGCAAACAGAAGTACGAATTCAGCATTACCCTGCCCGAATTCAGCACCATTGTCCGCGGCGACCTGAACATCACCATCACGGCCTCCGGCGTCGTCAGGCCCGTCAACCGCGTCGAGGTCAAATCCAAAGCCAGCGGCGAAATCATCCGTATCGGACTCGATCCCGACGACCCCAACCAGAAAGGCACGTTCCTCGAGGACACCGCCGGCGCACTCATCCGACTCGATGTCTACTCCAAGGCCCGCGGCCAGACCATCCCCGTCGGGCTCGACCCCGACGACCCCAACCACCGCGGCACCTACCTCTACGAAGGTGATATCATACGTCCGGGGCAACTCCTGATTCAGCTCGACCCCGCCGACGAGCGCCGCAGCGTCCGCCTCCGGCAGGCCGACGCCAAACTCGCCAAAGCCGCCCTCGACAAGGCGCGAATCGAGGCCGAGCAGGGCGCCGTCGCTCGCGTCGAGGCGGCGCAGATCAGCTACGATCTGATCGACTGGGAATACGAACGCAAAATGCGCCCCGAACTCCGCGACGCCATTACCCCCGAGGAAAAACGGCGCATCGATAGCCGAAGGGGTCAAGCTGCAGCCGAACTCGACTCCACCAAAGCCCAACGCGAACAGGCGCGACAGGATGTCGCACGCGCCGAGGCCGCCTTCGACCAGGCACAAACGGCGCTGGAAGAAGCCCAGGAACGACTCGATGAAACCACCATACGCAACACGCTCGACGGGCGGATCCAGATCACCCGAATCAATACCCGCGTGGGCGAGGTCATCCAAAGCGGTGTGACCACCATTACCGGCGGGACCGTCCTCATGGTGCTGGCCGACATCGGGCAACTCCTCGTTACCGCCGACGTCGACGAGTCCGACATCGGCCGCGTACGACGACTCATCGACCCCGACGGCGACTGGGCTACCTCCACAGCACCGGCCGACCTGCCCACCGCCAGCGGACAAGCCACCATCTCCGTCGACGCCTTCCCCAACGAAACCTTCACCGGCACGATCGCCCGCATACGACCCGAGCCCGACAAGACCGCCAACGTCACCACCTACGCCGTCGACATCCTGGTCACCAGCCCGAACCGCGACAAGCTCATGCTCGGCATGGACGCCACCGTCGAGTTTACCGCCCAGAGCCTGCACAATGTCCTGCTGGTCGAGCTCGACGCCGTCAAGAGCAACGACACCGGCCAGATCGGTGTCTACGTCCCTATTGCCGGCGCCGACGGACAGGAAGAACCCGAGTTCCTGCCCGTCGAGCGAGGCATCAACGACGGCGTGCGCGTGCAGATTCTGGCGGGCGCGCAGGAAGGCCAGCGCGTCTATACCCGGCTGCCCGTCTCGTTGGAGCCCGAAGAAGAGGACTGATCGGACCCGCCCGGCCCACACCGATCGGACGAAACCGCGCAATGATCGAGCTCCATAACGTCACCAAGGTCTACCAGATGGGCCTCGTACAGGTGCGCGCCCTCGACGGCGTGAGCGTGCGGGTCGAGCCCGGCGAGTTCGTCGCCATCACCGGCGCCTCCGGCTCGGGCAAGAGCACCATGATGCATATCATCGGCGCCCTCGACCGACCAACCGCCGGCACCTATCGCTTCCAAAACCATCCCGTCGACCGCCTGAACGACCGGCAACTCGCCATGCTGCGCAACCGCAGAGTCGGTTTTGTATTCCAGACGTTTAACCTGATTAACGCGTCCTCCGCACTGAACAACGTCGCGCTGCCTCTCTTCTATTCCGGGCGCGGGCGAACCGCCGAGCCGGCCATGAAGGCCCTCGAAGCCGTCGGGCTCGCGCAGCGAGCTACCCACAGGCCCACCGAAATGTCCGGCGGCGAGCGCCAGCGGGTCGCCATCGCCCGCGCCATCGTCAACAGCCCCGCCGTCGTGCTGGCCGATGAGCCCACCGGCAACCTCGATAGCAGGACCGGCCAGCAAATCATGGACATCTTCCATCAACTCAACGCCCGGGGCGTCACCATCATCCTCGTCACGCACGAGCCCGACATCGCCGCCCAAGCCAAACGCGTCATCCTCATGCGCGACGGCAAAATCGAAGGCGACCGTGCCACCGACACGCGAGAAGGCCCCGTCGCGCCGCCGGCGACTGCGGATTTGCCTGCCGCCCCGGAACTCCAGACCGACGCCGTCCTGCCCAAGGCGCGGGCCGCCGCTAGAGCTGCACTGCTCACGCTGATCAGCCTTCTTGTGTTAGGACTGCTGCCGGTCGCGGGTCGAGACCTCCCGGGCACCCGGGCGGCCCGCATGACCCTGACCATCACCTCGCTCCTCGCTATCGGAGGCTTCCTGAGCGGCTCGATCCTCGCCGTTCGGCTCGGACGCGGCGCCCGGCGCGAGTTGGCATCGGCCGAACCGTCGACCCGTGGCCGACGACGGGCAACAGCCGCCATGATCGTCGGCATCGCGGCCATACTGATCGCCCTGGCTGGAACCGCCTTGTTCGTTATCGCGCGGCTGTATAACAGGTAGAAAGATCAAACCGCCACCATGACCTTCGTGCTCCGTATCATCCTGACCGCCCTGCGAAGCCTGGCCGCTCACCGCGTCCGCTCGGCCCTGGCTACGCTGGGCGTCTTGATCGGCGTGGCGGCCGTCATCGTGGCCATGTCCACCATCGCCGGTGCCACCCACGACCTGCTGACCAACCTCCAGAAAATCGGACCCAACGTCCTGACCGTCTTCCCCGGCAACCGCCAGCCAGGCCGACGCGCCGCCGCCGACCCCCGGGCGCTCGAATATACCGACGCACTCGCCCTCAAAGACGAATGCCCCGCCGTCCTGGCCGCCTCGCCTGAACTGCTCGTGCCCACCATCGTCAAGTTCTACGCCACCAACATCAGGAGCACCGTCGTCGGAACCGAGCCCGACTACGCAAAGGTGCGAAGCTACCAGCCCGTCGAAGGACGGTTCCTCACCCGCGACGATATACGAGGCGAGCGACGCGTCGCCGTCCTCGGGCACAAAGCCGCACGCGAACTCTGTGGTGAGGGTACGCCCCTGGGCTATATGCTTCGAATCCGCAGCCAGAGCTTCGTGGTCGTCGGCGTGATGGAGAAAAAAGGCACCATCGGCCTGACCGCCGTCGATAACCAGGTCTACATCCCCATCAACGTGGCCATGAAACGCGTCTTCGGGGTCAAGTTCCTCAACTTCATCTCCGTGGCCGCCACCAGCCCCAAGAGCGTCGAACAGGCCAAGCAACAGATCAAAACCGTTCTGCGGCGCCGGCATCGCATCCCGCCGGGCAGCGAGGATGATTTCACCATCTTCAGCCAGGAGGACGCCCTTAACCTCGTTAACGAATACTCCCTCCTGCTTGGCGCCGTTTCCTTCACCATCGCCGGGGTCAGCCTGCTGGTCGGCGGCATCGGCATCATGAACATTATGCTGGTCTCCGTGACCGAACGAACGCGCGAGATCGGCGTGCGGATGGCCGTCGGCGCCCAACGATGGCACATCCTCGTGCAGTTTCTTGTCGAAGCGCTCATGGTCTGTCTGCTCGGCGGCGGCGCCGGTATCGGACTCGGCTATGCCGGATGCGATCTGCTCAGCCAGATCACACCTCTGCAAACCATCACATCGGGCGACACCCTCTTCCTTGCCGTCATCGTCGCCGCCCTGACGGGCGTGTTCAGCGGGCTGTACCCGGCCTACAAGGCCTCGTCGCTCGATCCGGTCGAAGCCCTTCGATACGAATAGCACACCCCAAAAAGCAAAGACGCCGCCGACCGGCGTTACCGGCCCACGGCCCTCGCGATCCCAAACGTCTTTCAAAACCTGCGGTCCGCCGCTGCGCGCCTACCCGCCCCCAACAGCTTCGGTCGCCCCTTGCAGGACCGCCGACGCAGCAACCGCCCCAGCCAACCGCAAAAGAGCGTCCACCAGGCAACTGGTCCATTGCAGCAGGACACCGCCCGCACCGACCAGCACAAACCACTTAAGTGCACTAGCCTTCATCAGCACACTTCCCGGTAAAATCCGCGCCCCCCTCTGCCGCAAACGTGAACCGCGCACTCGATCTGAACCCACTCGGCCTCTGGTGCCCCCGTTACCCGCACCTGACTACGGGGGAGTCACAGCCGGGGGATAGGCACCACAGCTGTAAGGTATGGTACAGCTTGGATCCAACTCGTAGTTCGGAAACGTCAGCGCCGGCGAAATCGCTCGGTACCAATCCTCCGGCGTGCATATAGCCAGCACCGTCCCGCATGGATTGATGCCCAACAGGAAATTCTCGTAGCAGCCCGCCTGGTAGAGGCGCCCACACGCGACCGTTAGCCCAACCAGCAACAGCCTCAAAAGCAGCTTCCGGAACATCGGTTCCACCTCACTCCTAGACGCTGGCAGCGAACGTCTCACTCACCAGCCAACACCACCCGCATCACGGACACCGCACGAAGATGTCGTCCGTCGTCACGGTTGGGTCCCCACACGGGTTAAACGCGCCGGCCAAGATGCCGCCGGTGCAATCCAGAACCGCGCAGGGGTCTAAAGCCGCCATCAAACCCGTACCCCCCAGCGAGAAGCACGAGCCGCCTACCTGGAACACCGTCCCCGCCACCAGCGCCAGAAGCACCACCCAAATTGTTCTGCTGCGTCGCCGCATTCAACTTACTCCTTCCGCCGTCCACGCAAGTATATTAGACGGCGACCGCCCCCACAAGCGCTGAAAAAATCCGCGGGCCTGACCGCGGATTTTCTCGCACCGCCTCAGCGGCATACTATCGACCTTGAGCCCCGGGCCCCCGCCCGGCCAGCCCTTATTTGCTCCCACACCACCCCGCCGGGCCGCCACACCGCCCCCCGGCACGAGCCGACGGCCCCCGCCCAGGGGGGCTCGCGCCCACACCCGCTAAGCCGCTGCGGCCCCGCTCGAGCGGCCGGCTACGCCACGATGTTGAACTGCGTCAGAAGCGCCTGCAACTGGGCCCACGCCGAGGGGAACACGCTGAAGCCATGGTGCGCATTGCCCGGCGGGGTCGTGCAGACTTCCTGCATCAGGTAGACAGAAGAAAACCCGGTTACCGTAATCAGCTTGTACAAACGAGACATCTGATCGACCTCCGTTCGTCAATCCCACATTTGCCATGCCGCGTGACGGCCAGCGGGCCGCTCAGCCGGTCAACACCTCGGGCCCACACAAAGACCGGCACCCCGTGAATCCGCACGCAGCACGCCGACCCGTCACCAGTGCGACGGATCCATCGGTTACCTCTGCGCCACCGCGCCTTAGCTGAACAGATCCTCGTTCAGCCAATCCGTCAGCACGTCCAAATACCAGTTGCTCGTGAAGCCCTGAGCGAACAAACCCTGCGTAAAGCCGCCCCAGTCCCCGAGGCAGCCGTTCAGCGTCGCCCCGCTCAACAGGGCAAGCACGGACAAAAGCAATCTGCGCCCATTCGACATTGCAAACCTCCTACGAGTCGCGAGTAATCGGCGGCATCAAATCGGCTAGCCAGCCAAACCGCCCTTCACACTCGAATCTGTCAACAGCCGGTTCACCCGCCGTCGCCAGATCAGTTCACGATGCGGAAAATGACCATGTCTTCCAGGAAATCCGCCACGCACTGGCCGATCCACAGCGCAGTCAGCGTCGAACTTCCCAGCAGTAGCGCCCATTTCACGCGAAATCGCTTCAGCATCGTCTGTCTCCTACTGACAACCTTCCAAGCTACCTTCCTCGGCCCCGTCCGCTCGCAGCAAACCGGGCAACAACGCCGCCAAGCCCACGCCAAACAAGCCGGCACAGGCCCGCGACCGGCCTAGTCAAACATCACACCGATAAGCACGTCCTGCAGCAGATCGGTGAAGCAGCTGCCGAGCTGCGGGATCACCGCCAGCGTGCCGACAGCCAACAAGGCCGCTTTCAG
>Ga0272442_10006862_pt1 | contig 14837 bp, 4 predicted proteins | sample SSMForm2O_FD_200262 | JGI IMG/M metagenome (GOLD analysis project Ga0272442, IMG submission 200262) | Marine sediment archaeal communities from Little Sippewissett salt marsh, Falmouth, MA, United States - SSM-Form-2O | ecosystem: Environmental > Aquatic > Marine > Wetlands > Sediment ...
TTCCTTCCTTCTGATCACTAAAAGTCCCGGATACAATTATATTCAGTACCGCCCCATTTCAAGCACTATTTGAATATTTTAAAGATATTTTCCCCCGAAAAACCGGTTTCCCTAAACTCTCTCTCCTGATACTCCCGATCCCTACCTTTTTATTTAACCTTATATTGTTTTGCCTTCCCATCCCAGCAAATATTTCCTTTATTTTTATCATACCAGTCCTGCCATTGTCCCGCTGTTTTGAAAGTTTTATTTGTATATTTCTTCAGGAAAGTGTTATAATCTTTATAAGTATTTAATGGAATTGAAGGAATATCCGGAATTTTATTTATATCTTTCCCCCAATTATTTTCTCCTATGGCTTCAGGTGAGAAATACTCCGAAATCCAAAGGTGTTTTATAAAAAAGCAAAGATTATTCTTATGCCCTAATTGGAGAAGCCGATATGAAAGTACAAGTTTTAAACCAACATTATTTCTTTTGTCATATAGTTTTTTTAAAAAATCTATGACTTCTTCTTTGTTATTCAACCTTGAATCATGAATTAATCTGTGGAGTCCCAGAATCATAACAGACAAGTCAATATTCTTGTTTTCTAAAACCAATAACAATTTATCGACCGGTAATAATAACACTGCATTCTGGCCTGCTTTCTGACTTAATTCTGATGAATATTTTATGCTAAAAACCATATCCATCAGTTCATCCATATTATCTTTTAAAATACTATCATATTTTCCGGGAGTAATTTCAAAGTTTCTTTCACCGACTAAAATATAAACAAGCTTGTGTTCTAGGTTGCCAGTATTTTCAATCCCATCACACTTAACTTTGTTGTATATCTCTATCTCTTCTTGGTCAAATTGTATATCTAATGGGCCATAAAGTTCAACAATATCAGCTCTAATCTTTTCTAACTTTTCATTAGTATTACTACATCCCGAAAACACACTCAATATAATGAATAAGACAATTAACTTGAAGGTGTTTTTTGTCATTTGTTTTGCTCCTACTTCAAACCCATTAAATCTGATATTTTCATATATGGATAACTTAATCCCGTTCTAATAGCTACGTCTACATTATTTTCAACAAGTTTCCATTTAATTTCAGTAACTCCTTTAGATATTTCTTGTATACACCCAGTTACATATTTTCCGTATTTTGGACAAACTTTGTTTAGGCCAAAACGCGAAGAGAATTTCCATACTTTTTCTAAAGCTTCCATTTGATTTTCCGGATCTTCGCAGTCTTTCATTGTATGTAAAATATCAAATATATTCGTAACGATGACTATTCTTCCAATATTTTTGTCGAGTTTATTTAACCATTTTGAAAATTTCTTATAACTACTATTACCCGTTAATTTGTAAATGCTATTTTCTCCAGGAATTTTAACGATATCGTTAAACCTATGATTAATGCTTTCTCTTAATTCGTAAAATTTATCAATCCTATCTAATGTTTTTGATTTATATTTCTTCACCAATTTTACAAAAGTCTTCACCTTAGAAACAAAACTATTTAAATTTTTAATTATTTCTAATTTTTTCTTATTCCCAAAATATTCCTTTAAAATTAAATCAGCAGTTTCTTTGTATTTAATTGCATTTTCTGTATTTCTTCTAAGTTTCATCCATTTAGAATGAGCCTGATAAAGACCATTAATAATTTTAGCTACTCTTTTCAGTTTTACAAAGCTTCTACTTTTCCCTTCTTTAACTGCCTCTTTTAAACCCCATTTCAATTGCTTTACTGCTTCCCCTATTCCCTTATCTTCTTCTATCTGAATATCACAACTACTAGCCCAACCGCATCCATCGTCATAATCAGGATCTAACCATACATCCCCAACAGTTATTTTATTCCCTTCTGATAAATACAATAAAAGCTGGCCAATCTCATCCGCACTTGCACTTTTCATAAATCCACTCAGTAATTGATCATAAGAAACTTCCTCCAACCCCCACGGATCCACAGCATTCACCGGATTATTGTTCACAAACGCATACAGATTCCCCAGCGAATCATCCCTCGCCGGGTCACGGCTGAGGAAGCGGCCTGTTTCCGGATCGTAATAGCGGTTGCGGAAGTAATAGCGGCCAGACCACGGGTCCAATCTTCGGCTCTGAAAAAGATACGGATTTTCATATTCTGATACTTTCATCGGCTCACCTGTTTGCTGATTATACTTGATGTTGCCTGCTTTGTCAAGGATTTTCACTTTTCCGTACGGGGTGTAGTCGTAGCGCTCGAGGATTTCGCCGTCACAATCCGTCAGGCCTGTTATATTGCCCTGTGCGTCCCTTAAATAAAAGAAAAGCTCGTCCCCTTCAAAAGAGCCGCTCAGATCCAGATCCCTTTCCATTGCCACAGGCTCGTCAAGGCCGTTTCCGTAGAGGTATCTTGCACTCAGCATGCGCTCCGTGTTTACCACCTCGTATTCTTCAAGCACCCTTCCGCCGGATGTTACGTATTCTGTCTCTCTGCCGTCCACCACTGCTTTGACACGGATATTGTCAGTGCCGTAGGCGTATGTGGCTGTGTGCGCTTTTTTCAGGCCGATGTCTATTTCGTTGAGCGCGATTATGAACGGATTCTTTTCAGGGCCGCTCTCTGCAGGCTGCAGGTATGTCACTGATACTGCGTGAAGCGACCCGGCAAGCTCGATCGATATATAGTGGCAGGGCAGACCTGTGAGGGAGTTTACCCCGGGGATGACCGTTTCCCCGTCAGTGCCGAATGTGAATTTTCCGCTTTCTATTACATCGGACTGATTTATTGTGCTGTAATTTCCCAGGCAGTCTTTGTACTGCAGACGGAATCCCCCGACTTTCCCGAGGCTTGTTGGAAACCACACATCCACGTAATTGAATTCCCGCTCACGCTTTCCGCCGAATCCGTCCCTGAATTCCACTTCGATCCAGTGCTCTGAGTATGTGAAGTCTGAGCGGAAGCAGTGCCCGGGCAGGATTGAGTCCACAGTGGTTTTGTCCGTGATAAGGGAAACCGGTGTGGACGGATCCTCAGAGTCCGCTGTTACCTCTGTGCCGTACATGTTCTCCGGGTCAGTGCAACTTGTCTTTTCCATGGTAAAGGAGGAGACCATGCGGCCCTTGTAGTCGTAGGTGTACAGGTCTTTTCCGTCTTTGCTTTTGAAGCATCCGTCATCTGTGTGGAACACCGGAGTCCCGTTATGGGAAGTGCGCTCGTTCATGGAATTGTACACGTGGGTGAGGATGTTATTGTTCCTGGTTTCCTGCAGCCAGTTGCCTTCTTTGTCAAGCGTCCATGAAATACTCAAGCCTGCACCGGACGTGTATGATGTGAGCCTGTACAGGTCGTCGTACTGGAATATCTCCATTCTGCCCGGCCGGCCTTCGATCGTGTGGACTGTAGTCCTGCTGATGATGTTTCCTGTGTTGTCCCGGGTGTAGGCGTACCCGTGCACCTGGCCCGGTATCAGCGGAAATGTGTACTGCACTGACCGCGTCTCGCCGAAATCATTGTATTCGAACTTTTCCCGGACTGTTTCGATTCCGCTGCTGAACGTTGAACGGGCGGCGACCCTGCCCGTGCCCGTGTATGAGTAGGTAACCATGTCCGCGGAAATATCGTCCTGTCCGAAACCTGATGTTACGCTGTAGGCCTGCGGCCTGCGGAATGCGTCGCGTGTAACAGTAACGTCTGTTCCCGAAGGGTATGTCATCCCCTTAAGCGCAGAGTCATCGTACCACTCAAACCCCATCACACGTGCAGGAGCGCCTGCGGCCGACTGGGTCTCAGTGAGCACATCACCCGCACCGCTGTACGTGAACGCCCTGTTTACCGCCGTACTCCCGCCGTTATCGTCATGGGTGCTCTTTATCCTTCCGAGGATATCATATTCAAAATCCTCATGCGTGGTGCCCTCGATCCCTGTACCGCGTGATATATCGCGCGAGTCGAGCCTGTTCTCCGAATCGTATGTATTGGTAATAACGGACCCGCCTTCAGTTGTGACCGTATGCACCATGCCGTCGGGCATGTAGGTAAGGGTGCGCTGCGTACCGTCAGGATTTATCCGCTGTATGACCCTGTTTCTCGAATCGTACACATACTGCGTTATATTTCCGTTGGCATCGGATTCGCTTTTCAGGTTTCCGTACGCATCCAGATCGATCTTTGTGGTGATCGACGGCCCGGCCCCTGCTCCGGGCAGTGCTGTATTGCCGCTCTCCCTCCTGCGGGTGATGATTCTGCCGGCTTCGTCAGGCTCGCTCCAGACCGTGTTGCCTTCCGGATCTATGCTCTTCAGGAGATTCCCTTCTGAATCAAAATGGAGGTGCGATGTGCGCAGGCTCATCGATCCGCCCTCTTTGTACCGGCTGACCTGAGCAGAATAGGCATCCGGATATTCAATGTCCGCTATACGGACCTCGGGCTGTCCTGACGGGACCGGCTCTGTCCTTTTCATACGGGTAACACGCGATCTGCCGTCATAGGTATATTCGGTTTTTACGCCTTCGGGTGAAAGCTCCGATACGATCCTGCCCAGTCCGTCCCTGGTAATAACCGTTGCATTGGAATAATTATCAGTAATTGTTTCGGCAAAACCGCTGAAAAGGATATCAGCTGTTTCGGTCCCGGTATCCGACCCCGAGGTTTCTGTCCTGAAAAGCCTGCCGGCTTCATCATACGTGAATACGGACTGGAAGAAATCGGTCCCGTTCGGGGTGCCCGTGTATTTCTTTGTGCAGTTTCCGGCTTCGTCATATTCGAATTCCGCATACCTGCCGGAGGTGAACACAACCTTTCTCAGACGGGCAAGCCCGTCGTACAGGAAATTGACCGTATGACCGCCGCCTGTCTCGATCTTCCGAACATTCCCCGCCTTTGTGTATGTGCGTGTGACTTCTGTATTTCCGCGCGTGATCTTTTTGAGAAGATACTGCGGGGTATATTCGTATACAGCGGGTTCGCTTCCCGGCAGGGCTGCCTGTTTGAGCTCGCCTTCCCGCCCGAATGTACGGACCGTATTCTCCCTTGACCCTGTTCCCCAGAGCCTGGCCGTTTTCAATTCACCCCGGTCAGTATACTGGGCGGTAGTGCGTATCCCGCTTCCTATCTCCATGTTGACATATCCCTGGATCCCGGTTTTGTAATCACGTGTTGTCTCTATCAGTTCTCCTGCCGTGTTCCGCTTGAACACTGCATCTGCATCAAGGTATCCGTCCTCTACCGACTCCGGTTCCCCGGCCGGGTTCAGATCGAGCGTGACAGCGTTGTTCATGGGACCGTACCCTTTCACTGTCCTTCCGAGTTTGTCGAGGTCGCGGTGCACAATATACTCTTCCTGCCCGTCCGGCCTGTATACGGTGGTGACCTCTCTGCCGGCAAACGACCCCTCAGAATCCTCGCCTGTGCGGTCAGCCCCGGTCCCGTCAGAACCACTGTCATACGAGGAGGCATTCGCTGCAAAATAGTAGATATCCGTGTCCCGCATCAGGGTTCCTCCGGACCCCGGTTCAGTTCCGGCATAGACCTTCACATTAACGGGCTGCCCCCTGAGGTTATACGTCACTTCGCCCCATTCAACCGTTCCCCTTGCGCACGCCGGAGGGAGGGTCCGCAGCGGGTTGCCCCATTCGTCATATTCCGTTTTCCATTCATTGCCGCGTGAGTCCGTTGTCTTTACCAGACGCGTGTATTCGGCTGCGGTGTCTGTTTCATAATTGTATTCATACACAGTGCACACAGAAGAATGCCGGTTCGATATTCCCGTATCGGGAGTGCCCGCCTGCACTGTGATCTGTTTCACATCGCTCTTCCTGCGCGGATCCGTTTCCCCGGAACAGTACTGGTAATTGACAGCCTGACCGTCAGGATACACAATATCGGAAACACACAGGTTTGATGCGTTATATTCATATACTATTGCAAGGTCCTGTACAGTCCCCTCGACCTCAGCGTTTTTCTGCACAACTGCCGAAGCGAGCGTGTCATGCGCTGCTGAATTGAACAGGTACTCGGTCACCGATCCGTTCCGATCCGTAAACCGGGTAAAGCCGTCCGAATATACGATCTCTGCTGACAGGCCTGACCCGGGCGTTTTCTGCCCGCACACACGGTCCTGTGCGTCATATTCGTTTTCGAGCATGACTGTGTATTCCGTACCTGATGTGTACCGCTTGATCCGCGTAAGATTGTGCTTCAGAAACCGCGTGCCGTCAGTTGAATATTCGTACCCGACCCTCCGGAACATTTTCTCCTCTTCTGTTCCACGGAAGGTGACACTTGCAAGGTCACCCTCACACCCGATATCGGTACCGCCCTCCTCCTCGCCGTACACATGGTATGTGTAGGTGACACTTCTCCCGCTGAAATCCTGTACAGCCCGGATATTACCGGCAAGGTCATACACAATATCTATATCTCTTCCGAGGGTGTCCACGATCCGGTTCAGACGGCCCTTGGAATTGTACTCGAATGTGATCACATTTCCGTTGAGATCACGGACCCGGGAGATCCTGAGGAAATACGGGTTCCCCCCGTGTTCTGCCGGGAACATGTACTGTATGCCTGATGGGCTCTTCACTGCGTATGAATTGTCGGGTTTTCTGACGAGTTTCAGGGATACGCCTGCGGGGCTTGTGTACTCATAGAATCCCGGATTTTCGGAAACCTCGGCAGGATCCGAGAACCTGTATTTTCTGCCGTACCCGCTGTAATACCACACATCCTCACCGTCACCAGTGTATGCGTCGATGTAGAGCCGCTTGTTGTAATTGAAATCCCAGTTCATGCCCATACCGCTTCTTGCGTAGTTCTGGGAACAGTAGGTACGGGTGATATGGACGTCCATGCCCCTGCCCGGAACGGTCAGGTCGGTGCAGGTCTCCATGAACTCCCCTGTAGCTGCCACTATACCGTGACCCGTGTATGCTGCTTCGCCCGAGGGAACGGGCCGGGGTATTTCCGTTCCGGATATCTCGGTGCGGCTAATCAGTTCGGGCACCGGGCACTTCCCGGTCTGCCGGATCCTTCCGCCTCCGAACGGGCCTTTGCTGTAAAAAGCGCTCAGGGTGAAACCGGGCACAACTTTCACACAGGTTCCGGATATATCCGAATCATCGGAGGAATATACGGGAATGAACGATGATGACGTACCTCCCGATGCATCGACCTTGACAACCGGAGAAACATACCCGTCTTCCGCCCCGCTTCCCGGTGCAGAGCTTCCTGCGCAGCCCTCCTCGCATACAATAAAAAGGGCGGCCGGAAATTCATTGTCATCCGTATCCATACGGACCCGATATTCCCTGACCGGGAAGATGCACTCCTTTAAATCAAAGCTGCCGTCATTCTCCTCTTCGAAATGGCCTCTGTACGTGCTCCATGACGCCCATGTACCGAGCCTCGACTGGTTCTCGTTTAAAAGGAACAGGTCCCAGGCGTCGCCTATAACAAAACCGCATGCATCCTTTTCCACACCGTCCGGGTCCCCTGTAATGCTCTCCGGGCATCTGTTTATCCGTACTCCCCAGGGACGCTTATAAATGTAAATGTCAGGGCTCAGATTTTTTTCATACTTGTCCACATTATCTGTTATTAAAAACCCGTTCCCGCTTCCGGGACCGATCGTGCGTGTTGTGCTCCCTGTTACGGAGAAGCTCATGGAGCCGATACATTCAAGGTTCATAGGACATCCCATACTGAGAACGCCCAGCCTTTGGCTGCTGCCGGACTGCCAGCTGTGGGAATAGTTTACATCGGGAGCGCCGGTGTCATCCACATCAATCAAAATCGGCTCGGAATAGACATCTTCAGCATCGTTTTTCAGGACCAGATACAGGGTATTTGTCCCCTGTGAAAGGCTGATGTTCGAAAGGGTCCCTGAATATTCAAGGACTTCTTCTTCAGTAGGATGCTCCCTGTCAAAAGGGATGTTTTTGCTCTCAGCCGACTCCGGAATATACAGCATACATTCCGGTTTTCCGCACGTGCCTCCGGCTCTTGAGTATACGTTGTAGAGTGTGTCTCTTATATCAGATGTAATTTCAATAGTATACGTGTTTCCCCCGGCCTGTTCACAGGTTACATCCATTGTACCGGTAAAAAGCAAGACTGAGCTCTGAACAGCCCCGCTCAGTCCATGCAGGTTGTACGGCACCGGGGTTTCGAGAGGCTGTGTGTCGGCCTCCCCGAATGTTTTGCTGTACACGATATATCCTTCCGGATCGTCCGGGTCCCAATCTCCGATATGGTCAACAAGTATGGTTTTAAACCGGGAATCAAGTTCATGACTGGTGATAACCCTATACCATCCATCGGAATCCTTGTGATAAATCCAGTTATGATAAGAAATATAATGCTGATCACCCCATAACAGAAAATACTCCATCATGTTTGTATCAAGCTCCAGCGTGTCAGGGGTTCCGGGAAAACCGGCAAGTGTGACTTTGGCATTCTGATCATCCTCGTTAGCAAGCGCATCCTCTGCCTGCTGGATTTTCGCATTATACAGGTCCTGCCATTCTGTGCGCTGGTCACCGTACAGCTCCCACGCATAGTGGATATGTCCGCTATCATAATAAAGTTCATAATCATCAGTGCCGCCGTAGTAGATCTCGTTGCATCCGAAAACAAACGTGTAGCTGCCCCGGTCCGGCACCATGTATTCGTGCATGTCCCCGGGCTGGGGATCCTGGTTTCCTCCGCTGTTTTCATCAGAGCCCTCTATAAAAACTGACGCGCTGAATGAATGGCTGTCCGCGCTCACGCTTCCAAGGCTGTTCTCCCATACCGCCTGTATATCTACACTGTATGTGAACGTGGTATCCAATTCAGGTTCCGAATGGAAACTGTCCGGCAATTTTATCCTGAACCGGATCTCCTTTGTTGTGCCCGCTACCGTCTCGGTCCATCCTTCAGTTTCAGGATCCTGATAATAGAGCTTGGTGCCGTCCCCGTACACGGATATTCTCCCGATCGGATTGCTCAGGGTTACTCTGACCTCCCGATTCAGGTCAGCCGGCGCTGTGCCGTATTCATGTGTGTCCCCGCTGCTGATTAGTCTGCCCTCGTATTCCACCGAAAGTATGGATCCGGAATAGATATCGCCGTCCTCTTCATCAGGGATCCCATCGTTGTCAGCGTCATCATCAATACTGTCATCAATTCCATCATCATCAAAATCCCCGTCAGTATCACGCCATATATCACTGCTGTCACGCGCGTCTGACCCGCCGCGGACCTCCTCGCTGTCCGTCAGGCCGTCACCGTCAGTGTCATTCTCTGCGGGCGACGTGCCGTATTCAGCAACCTCTTCATAATCGCTCAGACCGTCCCCGTCAGTGTCCGCGGACTCCGGGTTCGTGCCCAGAGCAGCCTCCACTGTGTCCGTCAGGCCGTCACCGTCAGAATCGGCATGATTTGAGATACAGGAAATACAGCAGTTTGTCATGTCAGATACCAGTACACCGGAGGTGCAGGCCTGTACGCGCATATCCTGATTCATCATCCCCTCTAAACCCAGTCCGTGCATGTTTGTCATACCTGCTGTTCCTGTTCCTCCGACCGTCCGGATGTATCCCTCCTCTATAACACGCACTCTCAGGTTGCCTGAATCTACAATAATTATCCTGCCGTCCGAATAACTGATGTCCTCAGGAAATAAAAGGTGCGCATCAATCGCTCCAAGATTTTTCCCTTCCTCATACCCTCCCTGCCCGTAGTACCCGCACACGCGGGAGCCGAATATTGTATGGTCCCAGCCGCACTTGAATACCACATGCGCTTCGGGATCCGCAGCGTAAATAATATTATTCGCAGCATCGAGCGTAATTGCAACATTGTCGCCCATCCGAAAATTAACATACCATGTGCTGTCATACTGCTCAATATCCCCGCCTCCTGCAACCGATGTGATCATACCGTCGTCAGTGAGCTTGAGGATCAGGTTGCCTTCTCCCTGGTGGGCCGAAGTGATATACAGGACATCCCTGTCCCTGCCTTCAGACTCATCATATATATACCCGTATGCCATTGACTTCGGGTGTATTCCCGGGATCAGGCTGTCCTGGACCTTCGGATGGAAACGCGACTCGAAAAAAGGGCCCGGTGTATCCGAACCTGATCCTGCAATGACCGCACATCCTCCCGCAGGCACCGAGCGTCCGAATACTGTCTGTTCCGTATCTGTCGTGTTGACCGCAGAAATGGTATATGCTTCCGTATCGGCTACAATATATACTGTACCTTCACCGCGGTGCATCACCTCTATTTCCCCGATACCGGAAAACTGCCCGTCTGACGTTATATCCTCTATGACCGAGACCGGGCCGCCCGTATTAATTCTCCTCACCCTGTTCACCTGCGTATCCGAATACACGGTTTCTCCGGTACAGGGATCCGTGTCCATATCATGGGCTGCGGCAAACGTCTCATGGGCCGGATTTCCCGCCAGTGTATTATCCCCGTCAGGCTGCGCGCCCTGAAACAGCCCTGCTTTTTTTGTTATGTATGTCCTATCTGAAATATACGGAATCCGTATAACCCGCGCTGTGCTATTTTCCGCAAAGAACAGGTCCCCGGTGCATGAAAGACCGATCCCGCCTCCCCCTATTGCAAGACCGAGGGGTATCGAAGAATCAGGGATTCCCGGCACTCCTCCCGCGTAACGCATGATACGGCCGTCCGGATACAGGACCCGTACCGTGTGCTTCGTAGAAATATACACTTCACCGTATACAGAACATGCAGCGTCCTGGGGTGAATTGAGCAGGGCTTCAGTCCCCTTCCTTCCGTCACCCGCAAGACCGGACTGCTCCGGTATGCCCGCGCAGGTGCGGATCGTATTTTCGGATACATTTATTTTCCGGACTATATGGTTGCCCGTATCCGCCACATACAGGTTCCCGTCCGCATATTCAATTCCCTGCGGGCTGTTGAGAAGCGATGCAAGAGGATCTCCGCCTCCGCCCGAATACCCCTGTGTTCCTCCCTTGCCCGCGATAAGGGCAACTACCCCCGATACATCTATCCTCCTGATAATGTGACTGCCCTGCTCCGCGATGTACAGGTTCCCCTCATCATCATACGCAAGCCCCCAGGGGTTGTTGAGCTCGGTTTCAAGGGCCTGTGTATCCAACTGCTCATATCCCGGCGATCCGGTGCCCGCTATTGTAGCAATCTCGCCCGGGCCGATAACTGTGCCATGGACCGTGCGCTTCTCTATGTTCAAATTGACTGCACGTATCCTGTGGTTGCCGGAATCTGCGATCACGCACACGGAATCACGCACTGCAACATCCGAAGGGCTGCACACTAGGGCCTGGCTTGCCTGTACCCCGTCGCCTGCGTACCCGGCAGCGCCTCCGCTCCCAACGACTGTGTATATTTTATTCCTCGGCAGATCTATAACGCGCACGGAATTCAGCTCCCTGTCAGCGATGAAGACTTTCCGGTCATTCGTCACGCATATACCCGCAATTTTACCCAGGACCGCTTCGGAAGGAGGAATGCCATCGCCGATACTTCCATTCTCCGATCCTGCGACCGATTCAACCCTGCGCAGTTCGTTTTCTATGATAATGTCCTCTTTGCAGGGGAGCTCGTCATATCCGTCAATTACTCCGTCTGCGTCCGTATCGCCGTTGTGCGGGTTGCTTTGTTTTTCATATTCATACTTGTTTATGAGAAAATCCCCGTCAGGATCCAGTGAAGCGTCTGAAGGATCGAGCGGATTGAGACTGTTTTGAACCTCCCATTCATCCGGAATCCCGTCATTGTCATTATCACTGTCATATTTATTCAGTATTTCGTCGCTGTCTATATCCTCGCTGTCCGGGGTCAGGGGGTCGGTGCCGCCCGCTGTTTCAACACCGTCCTTGAGCCCGTCGCCGTCCGTGTCAGCGTTTGACGGGTCTGTGCCTGCACAGTATTCTTCATAATTGGAAAGATGATCCCCGTCAGGATCCCCGTCAGCGTCATCCGGATTATCAGGATCAAGACCGTGATCAAGCTCCCATTGGTCATCCATGCCGTCATTGTCTGAATCTGTAAAATCGGGCCTGTATCCAACCTCGTTCGAAAACGAGCCCTCTTCACCGAAACAGTCCGCCGCGCACACCTTGTACATATAGGCTGTCTCAGGTTCAGCAAGAAGGTCCGTACACGAAAGATCGGCCGTGATCCATATTTTTGAATATTCCCCCTCCGGAACCGCCCTGTACAGATGATAAAACACATCCGAATTGCCGCCTGAAGACCATTCTGTTTCAATACCCTCTTCCGTGTCCGAACGCTTGGCTGAAATCATGACAGGCGCTGTAAGTGGCGGATGCGTGCTGAATTGGGCGATATTTGAAAGTCCGGATAGATTCCCGTTCTCATCCGCAGATTTGACCGCGGCATAGTATGCGGTTCCGGGCTCAAGTCCTGTAAGTATGACGGTCTCTTCGGAACCGGACAGGGAAGGATCAGGAAGGCTGCCTATCTGAGTGCAGGAACTGAAATTCGAATCATTGATCGGGGATTCCGATATCCGCATGTCATATATGAACGCTCTGCCCTCATTCCCGTCATCCCCGGGCGCTGTCCATGTGAGCCTCACTCTGGATACACCGGGAGTCCCGGCTGAAAGATCTCCCACTGCACAGGGCGCTTCCGTGTCAGGTTCGGGAAATACCGCCTCCCGGTATATTTTGAGCTCATCTATCTTGCCCACCCACGAATCCCCGTATCCTCCCACTATGAGATTGGCACCGCCTGAGAACAGGGCTTCACCGTACGTGCCTTCCCCTTCAGACTCGGCGTTCAGGTACAGCGAGACAATGTCGCCCTTTCTGACCGCGGTTATCCGGGTCCAAGCTAAGGCCTCCACGGGATTCCCGCTCGCAAGGGTATACCCCGCCTCAGCCCCGTCCGTACTCAGCTCGAATGTAACGATACCTTCCTCAAGATACAGACGGTATGAATATTCCCCGGGCCCCCATTTACCCACTACAGGAAGAATCCCGCTGGTGTCTGCCGGATAAACCCATACATCTATGGTTATATCCTCTGTTATATCAAAATCAGGGCTGTCAGGAATCTCCGCGTATTCGCCCTCTCCGGCATAAGAAAAGCAGTAGCCGCTGTATCCCTCCACCCTGACAATTGCGCCGACATTTGTGCCGTCGTTATGATTGTCCGTCTCGTCTTTTACACCTGTGTCCACATCTTCAAAACGATAGTACCCGGCGAGTTTATAGTGTTTTTCTTCACTGCCCCCATCAGATCCGCCGTCGCTCTCTCCACAGGAAGTCAGACAGAGCAATAATGCGAATACAGCAGACAGTTGCAAAACTTTATATGCGCGGTTACAATCCACAAAAATCCTTTTTAATAACGGTATGCTGTTGAACGTTCCGTCATTTCCGCAATTTTCCCTTTATATCCCCGGTGTCGGGGAGGATTCAGAAAAATCTTCCGAATTATCTCCGGAGTCGGAATGGGCTCCATCACGTGTTATCGAGTTTCCCCCGGAAGCATCCGGGGCCGGGTCGCCTTCTCCTTTGAAATGTGCGGGTTCTCCGAATGACCCGTACCCGACAGCGTCCGCGATTTCCGTACCCCTGTACAATATTAGACTGTCAGGCCCGTTCTGAAGATCCGCAAATGAGGATACCATATCCGCGTAATCCTGCTCCGCCTGTGCCAGCACAAAATAACCGTCAGAAGGAATGTTTCCTTCAAGATAGCGGGACCGGTATTCATCCCCGTCAGCTCCGTTAACAGCGCTCAGCCTGTAGCATGAAAGGTCGAGCCCTGCCGGTCCGCAAATCTCAATAAAAAGCTCACCTGAATCCGAATCGGAACCTGAAGCATCATAAAAAATCTCATTAATAACCAGTCCGTTGGGAACGCCGCTCCCTGTCTGGAATACGGCGAAAGCCTCCGGTGCTTCGTTGTCGTGTGAATCCTCTACAGGATCGACATGCAGGTAATAACTGCTAAATCCGTCAAGGAATTCTGGATCGACCGTGATAACCGTCTTGGTAGGATTTATTTCCGCATGAAATGCGATTTCCCCTCCTGATCCATTGTCTTCCTTCAGCACAATAAGGCTGGATACGTTCATATCAGTGATCTCTTCGCCACCGGTCATCCTGATCGCCTCATTGAAAGAAATGACAATATCAATATCAGGGTCCGCACCCGTGTCCCCGTCACCGGGAACAAACGTTACAGCAGGCGGAGAAGTGTCTTTAGACGGGCCGTCGTCCCCGTCACTACTTCTATCCTTTTCCCCGAATGGAGAATCACACCCCGAGGAAATAACAAATAATAAAAATAAACATAATAATAAAGCGGTCTTTCCCATCACACTCCCCTCATTTTACACGTCAGAACAAACACCAAAACATCTACTAATTACGACTCACCCGACAGCTATTTGCACTGCATCAATCACATGTGATTTACCACTATATATATAACTTCTCCATTGTCAAGAAAAAAATAAAAGGATAAAGAAAGGATAAAGAGGATAAAGGGGACAGAAGACTTTATTTAAAGAATTGGTTTGTTTCTTTTACCTTGCAAAACTTATACATAAATCCTATTTTTGGACTCTGTAATCCTGTCTCAGCCAAATCTCTTAAATGATTCCTTAGTGATTACTAGTAATCAATCCACACTTCTCCTGTCCTTTTTTTTAACCGATATTTTTTTCTGATTTATTACTCAGCCTGCAGCTACGGGCTTGCCCCAGTCTGCAACTTGTGCTTGAGACTGAACAGGCTGGTCTGCTTCAATCCTCCCTCGTGGATCCATTTCTCCTTATGCCGCTCCTTCTTTTCTCCTGTGTGGCCAGG
>Ga0272442_10006863_pt1 | contig 14837 bp, 9 predicted proteins | sample SSMForm2O_FD_200262 | JGI IMG/M metagenome (GOLD analysis project Ga0272442, IMG submission 200262) | Marine sediment archaeal communities from Little Sippewissett salt marsh, Falmouth, MA, United States - SSM-Form-2O | ecosystem: Environmental > Aquatic > Marine > Wetlands > Sediment ...
CCGTCGGTGGTACTACTACGACCAATAGCGGCGATTTCGGCGTTACCGGCGCGACTACCCTTGGCAGCACTCTGGGAGTCACGGGACTTTCCACCTTGAACGGCATCGATAACGGTGGTGATGGGATTACGAATGCCGGAGTGATATCCGGCGCTACAACTATTGACGCCAGCGGTACTATCACAGGTGCAAATCTATCGACCGGCGGGACTCTCGGTGTTACTGGCGCGACCACGCTTGGCAGCACTTTAGGCGTAACGGGACTTTCCACCTTGAACGGCATCGATAACGGCGGAGATGGAATCACAAACGCGGGAGCGATATCAGGCGTGACTACATTCAGTTCTACCGACGACACTAATCTGGGTAACAGCGGTGACGACACGACTACAATTACCGGCGATGCCGTTATTACTAACGGAGCAAGTATAAGCAACGGCCTTAATAATAATGACGGTGGTATTACAAACGCAGGTGCAGTATCCGGGGTGACTACTTTCAGCTCTACCGGTGACACCAGTTTGGGTAACAGCAGCGACGACACTACTACCGTTACAGGCGACATGGTTGTGACCAATGGTGCAAGTATCACCAACGGCCTTAATAATAATGACGGCGGTATCACCAACGCCGGAGCGGTCTCGGGGGTAACTACTTTAAATGCCAGCGGACTGGCCACGATGAGTGGCGGAATAAACGCAGATAGTATTCATATCAGCGATGCTACCAGCGGAGAGAATAATATAAGTGGAGTCGGAACTTTGGGTGCAACGACCGTCAATGCCACGACGGCCAATGCCACAACCGTCAATGCAACTACGGCCAACGCAACGACCGTCAATTCGGGTGACACCGGTGGAAATGCCGGGACCGTCAATGTTACCGACGGTTCTGCTAATACTATCGTCCTGGATGGCAGCACCGGAGCGATAAGCGGTACGTCCCTGAGTACGACAGGCGCCGCCAACGTCGGCGGGACTCTCGATGTAACCGGCGCGACCACGCTCGGTGGCACTTTGAACGTTACGGGACTATCCACCTTGAACGGAATCGATAACGGCGGCGACGGTATTACGAATGCGGGGGCAATATCCGGCGTTACTACTTTTAGCTCTACCGGCGATACCAATTTGGGTAACAGCAGCGACGACACGACTACCGTTACAGGTGACATGGTTGTGACCAATGGTGCAAGTATAAGTAATGGTCTTAATAATAATAACGGAGGCATTACAAACGCAGGTGCAGTATCCGGCGTTACTACTTTCAGCTCTACCGGCGATACCAATCTGGGTAACAGCAGCGACGACACAACTACCATAACCGGTAACGCGGTTATTACTAACGGCGCGAGTATCAGCAACGGTCTTAATAACAATAACGGAGGGATTACGAATGCCGGTGCGGTTTCGGGGGTAACTACCCTTGATGCCGGGGGATTGGCAACCTTAAGCGGCGGTATAACCGCAGACAATATTCATATCAGCGATGCGACCAGCGGTCAAAATAATATCAGTGGAGTCGGCACATTGGGTGCAACGACAGTTAATGCCACTACGACTAATGCCACAACCGTCAATGCAACTACGGCTAACGCAACGACTGTCAATTCGGGTGACACGAGCGGAACGGCGGGAACTGTTAATGTCACCGACGGATCTGCCAATACTATTATCCTGAACGGTACTACCGGTGCTATAAGCGGCACATCCCTGAACACGACAGGTGCCGCCACTGTGGGCGGCACTCTCGGAGTCACCGGCGCAACCACGCTCGGCGGAACTTTGAATGTGACGGGAGTCTCAACCTTGAACGGTATCGATAACGGCGGCGATGGCATTACGAACGCCGGTGCGATATCCGGAGTTACTACTTTCAGCTCTACTGGTGACACCAATCTTGGTAACACCAGCGACGACACGACTACCGTTACAGGCGACATGGTTGTGACCAACGGGGCAAGTATAAGTAACGGCCTTGACAACAACAGTGGCGGTATTACAAATGCCGGAGCGGTCTCGGGGGTAACTACTTTAAATGCCAGCGGACTGGCCACGATGAGTGGCGGAATAACCGCAGATAGTATTCATATCAGCGATGCTACCAGCGGTGAAAACAATATAAGCGGGGTCGGCACTTTGGGTGCAACGACCGTCAATGCCACGACGGCCAATGCCACAACCGTCAATGCAACTACGGCTAACGCAACGACCGTTAATTCGGGCGACACCGGCGGAAATGCCGGGACCGTTAATGTTACCGACGGTTCTGCTAATACTATCGTCCTGAACGGCAGTACGGGTGCTATCAGTGGAACGTCTATGAGTACAACAGGTGCCGCCGCCGTCGGCGGAACCCTCGGAGTCACCGGCGCAACAACGCTTACCGGTGCTCTTACCGCAAACGGTGGAGAAACCGTAAACAACGGATCGGCCATTTACAGCGGCAACAGCACGGGCAACAGAATGATTGTCGATGGTACAAGCTCGCGTTTTGTAAGCACAGACGGTACTCAAAGTGTGGCTGTCAGTAACAGCGGCACTACCATCACGGGTGCGGCAGGGCACACATTAAACGTAACGGGCACGACTACGACCGTCAATGGTACGGCGACTATTTACAGTGGAAACGGTTCCGGCAACGAGCTTATTGTCGATGCTGCAAGTGCCAGATTAGCTAACTCTACCAACACCAACAGTGTCGCCGTCAACAATACACAGACGACGGTTACCGGCACGACCGCGATCAACGGCGCCACCACAATCACAAGTCCCGACAGCAGTCACGTTCTTTCCGTGACAAACTCGAATACCCAGGTCAACGGCGGGGCCGCGATATATTCGGGTGACGGTGCTAATAATAGTATCACGGTTTCCGGCAATACGAACAGTAACACCCTTACCGTGAGTGATACTCAGACGGGTGCTGTCGGGGTCAATACGTTCGATTACGGTACAGAAGTCACCGGAGGTATGTTGATTGACGGCGATCTTGGTGTTAACGGCAGTATTTACAGTCTAAATCCGACGGCAAACGCGACTGTTAATGTTGCGAATAATGGAATGACGATCACCGGTGTGGACAATACAGTCGTGCTGCAAGCCGATGACGATGCGCTGGATACGAACAGCCGTGCCAAACTTTTAATGGATCCCACCTCCACCAGTTTGCTTGTAAATACGGATACGGGAGAGTCTCACGGTATTCAGATTACCCAGACTAGTACGATTATTTCCGGCGGAACCACCACAACAACCCTGACTTTGGATGACAACGGGGCCACATTCGCCGATGATGATACGGGCGGCCCGGTCAAGGTTACTGGAGTAGCTAACGGAACAAGCACTTATGATGCGGTTAATTTTGGCCAGTTATGGGGCGAAAGCAAGCGGCTTGATAATAGAATCGACAAGGCTTATTCGGGTATAGCCTCGACCGCGGCGCTGACGGCTATTCCGACCCCGATTCCGGGAAAAAATGTTTCATTCGGCCTGGGCTTTGGTAATTTCGAGAGCCAGAGCGCAATAGCCTTCGGAACTAAGGCCCTTGTTGGAAAAAACAAGGACATCTCCGTTATGGCCGGTATGGGTTACTGCGATAATACGACCACGGTCAGCGCCGGCCTCGGATGGAGCTTTTGACCATAGGCGTAGCGGTATTTGTCTCGAAGATTTTTTAGATTTCGGAGGGAATTTTTAATGACAAAATCCTGTGTATTGATAGAATGCTCCTGCTGTTTTTAAAGCAGAACTAAATTGGCTTTTATCTTTGCCGGGGCGTGAGCTGTCCGGCGGAAGTTTTTACAGGAGAGATTCGATGGAAAATCATCGATGGAGCAAGATTAAACGGCACCGCAAAAGCGGCTTTCGCAAGCGGATGCAGACCAAAGACGGCAGAAAAACGCTGAGCAGAAAACGCCACGTCGGCCGAACCGTCAACACAGTCTAAACAATTTCCTGGAACAATCCTTTTCTTTTTGGGCCGCACCGGCTCATTGTTATTATTTTAAATCAGCATATCTTGCTTTTTTCAAAGAATTCCTGTAACGAATCTGTGCATTTAGCATCTTTCGTATAGACATTGCACATTTTACGAGCTTATAATCATCTTGCGGCGTTTTTCAGGCATTATAAGTTAGAAATGTTAGTCCGTTATTAGGGAGGCAATTTCATAAGCATGATGGAAGGGACGATATTATGTCTGCACGACTAAATTGGATATTACTGGTGATGTTCTTTCAAGCAGAATCTCCAGCCGTGCCTACTGCGGAGTTTTTGCTAAACAAATGCTCAGAAACCTACGACAAGACTTATACTTCGTTTATTACCCGATCGAGGAGCCACATACATGATCACATGAAATTTCCTGGGATGACTGAAGAGGAAAGAGACAAGTTCTTAGACGTCGAATTCCGTACAGACGGTAACCGTATCAAGATCATTACCTACAAGTGGGGAGGTTCTCTTGATGCAAATTACCAAGTGAAACGGATTCATACTGAAAGGGAAAAATATTATCACAGTACTACGTATGATGGAAAAAAGATATATTCGTATAGTAAGCCTTTCGATAGGCCTGCCAGAGTAAGAGTCTCTGAGGAAAACGTCAAGATCTCAGTCGATATGGAACTTTCTCGCAGTGATGCTGTCTCAATAGGCTTTGGTTATTTAATTGGTGACATTGACCGCTTTGATCGCATTCTCAAACAAGCGGATCCTAATAAGATGTCCGTAACAGAAGAATCGCTAAAGGGAACAATCCACTTTGTCATTGAGGCCGAAACAAAGAGAGGCAAGTACAAAATATGGCTCAATCCCGAAAGGGGATATCATTTTACCAGGGCAGAGGTTGTCAGAAAAGCCGGGGATTTACATATGGGGAAACACACAGTTGAACCCGGCACTTCAAAAAGGTCTACTATGGAAATCACTGAATTTAAGGAAGTAGATGGTCTGTGGGTGCCTGTTAAAATAAAGTCAAAGATGAATGATACGCTTCCTGACGACGGATATTTGAATCAAGACTATGAAATAGAATTGCTATCCATCGTGATCAATCCGGACCATGATGCCTTGAATTCTTTTTCCTTTGATGAGATAGAGGAGGGTACAAAAGCATCGGTTAATGGTTCCCGGAATTCTCACATATGGAATCATGGCAAGCTAATACCCGCCGGTAATACAAATTCAGCTTCGCTTCTCGGCAAAGCCCTGCCGGAGCTTGGAGAGTTCGGTTTGCAATCTGCTTCTGAGGCGGCGGCCGGCAAAAAGGCTGTAGTATGCTTTTGGGATTTGAATCAACGGCCGTCAAGGAATTGCATATTACAATTGAGCAAAAGAGCACAAGAGCTAAAGGCAAAAGATATAATTGTTGTCGCTGTCCAGGCATCGAAAATCGAACGGGAAAAGCTTGATGAATGGATCAAAGAAAATGACGTAACTTTCCCGGTAGGAATGATTGAAGGCGATTCTGAAAAAACACGTTTCAACTGGGGAGTCAAATCCCTGCCGTGGTTGATTGTCACTGACAAAGAGCACGTTGTGACAGGCGAGGGCTTGAGTGTGGAAGAGGTTGTGAAATAGTTTTAGGTGTTTAGTTTTAAGTTTTCAGTCAAAAGAGATCGGGTGGAGCCCGTTTTATGTAACCAACAACTTACAACCAGTAACCACAAGGGAGACTCTCATGAAAAAGAGAATCTGTTTCAGTTTGTGCCTGATGTTGGGAGTATTGTCCGAGTGCAGCTTTGGCCTTGTGATCACAGGACAGGTCGTGGATACCCAGGCTCAACCGATTCAGGGTGCCGAGGTTGTGGTGTGTGAACGGTATTCCGTGAGTACAACGTTTCAAGATGCCAATGTGATTTCGCCCGTTGTGAAGACGGATGCACAGGGGCGTTTTGTCTTTGAGCTTGATCCGGCCTTGAGTGAGAATGTGAGGCGTCAGCGTAATATTTTTGTAGTGGCCAGAAAGGCGGGGCTGGCCTGTGCCTGGGAGTGGCTCAATGCGAGTCTTAGTACGTGGGCCAGGAGAGACTTTCCCCTGGTATTAGAACCGGTCGGAGAACTTGGGGGCCAGGTCGTGGATGTCAAGGGCATCCCTGTGGAAGGGGCTGAGGTTCAGGCGTTGCCTCTGACTTGCTTAGGCTTCTCAGGGGTCAATTATACCTGGCGAGCCCCTGGACCGAAGGCGTGGTTTTCAGTGAACACAGATGCGCAGGGCCGATTTCGGTTTGATCAGTTGAGTGTGAACGCCAATGCCTGTCTGCGTGTCAGGGTTCCCGGCAGTCAGAATTGTTATGATTTCTATACGGCGGATTGTCCGCGTTTTGGGTTTTGGGTAGGGCAATCAGATGCTTGCCTGAGACTCCCCGGAGTCGGCACGATTGTCGGACAAGTACGGGATGATCGAGGACGTCCGGTTCCTGGTGTTGACTTGAAGGTTTTCTTTAATCTGGCTCCCGTGTCTTTGTGTATGAAGTATAAGGATCGTATGACTTGCTCAGACGCACAGGGATTCTTTACGTTTGACGCCATACCTGAGGGCCCCCATTGGATCGAGGTCTGTGGGCATGGCAAAGACCCTGATCCGTGGGTGGGCAAGCTGGTCGCCGTTTCCGTCAAGGCCGGGCAGACAAGTAAACGGGCCGTGGTGCTTGTGACCAAAGGGGGAATGTATGAAGTGACTGCCAAGCATGCCCTGACGGGACATCCTTTGGAGGGTTTGGATGTGGGGGCAAGAAGTGAGGTATGGGCACGCTACGCGATGAAAACAGATACGCAAGGACGCGCGTGTATTCGGGCACTCCCCGGCGGTCATTCTATCATCGTGGCGGGCGAGCGGATGAACACGTGGCGGACGATGGAGACTGTGCGTTCCGGCCAGACGGTTCAGGTGGAGGCTTTGGTTAATTTTGCACCCAAGGTCACGGGGAAAGTGGTGGATGAGCAGAATCAACCTGTGGCCCATGCCCTGGTGATTGTGCGTAGGGGCGACTATGTGGTCACGGACGCCGATGGCCGGTTCAGTGCATACTGCAGGAAGAATAGGCCGGTCAAAGCGATCTGGATCATGGCCAGGGATCGAGCGCACGACCGAGCCGTTCTGAGGCACGTGACAGACCTATCGGCGCCCGTGACACTCAAACTCAAACCGGCCCGGCCATTGATCGGCCAAGTGACTGATCCCCAGGGCAGGCCCGTGTGCGCAGCCCGGGTCAATCTGGATTCTAAAGCGTCAGATGGGACTAACAGGGTGGACGAACGCGTATTGACGGATGACCAGGGCAGATTCACCCTAAAGGCCATCCCGCCCAAGCAGCCCGGCTTTGACTACCGGTTGTATATTAATGCCGCAGGGTATGGACCAGCCCAAAATATAAGTTTTGAGGCCCAGGAACAGGGAGGCGAGACTCGGGACATTGGCACCTTCACCCTGATACCTGCGACCGAGTCCGTGTCAGGCTATGTTGTGAATGCCCAGGGGGTGCCCGTGCCAGAGGCCGAGTTGGGTGTAAACAGCGTAGGCGGTGTTGTGCCGCAGCACCGCATCATGACCGCTACGGACGAGCAGGGCCGGTTCTGTCTGCCGCATCTGTGCAAAGGGGCGATTGAAATCACTGCCAGTTATGGAAGCAAACCCAGTGATCGAGGAACACTCACGCTCCAGGTGCCGGCAGAAAATGTCAAGATTGTCCTGGGCAAAGATTTGTATCATGACGCGACACTCTCCCTGCTGGGTAAACCCTTACCGGATTTATCGACCTTGTCCAAGAACATTGATTTCAATGAGATAGACGGCAAACCTGTTCTCCTGTGTCTTATGGATATTGAGCAACGACCCTCCAGGCAATGTCTGAAGCAACTGGCCGGGCAGGCCGAATCCATGGCTTCTAAGGGTGTGACTCCAATCGTGGTGCAGGTCTCCAAAGTCGACCTGACGCGTTATGATGCGTTTCTCAGGGCAGGTCACATTGATATGCCCCTTCACATGATAGAGCAGGACTTCGAAGCCAAAAAAATCGATTGGGGTGTGAAGGGTTTGCCGTGGTTGATTGTCACTGACAAAGAGCACATTGTCATCGCCGAGGGATTTGCCGTTAATGAGCTGGATGAAAAAATAGGAACGTTAGCAGCACAATAAAAGTGACAGTTTCAAAACAATGCTATTAATCCCGGAGCGGGGCGGGCTAAAAGTCGTTGTGTTCTTCGATGTGGATCTGGACGTTTTCTCTGTAAGATTCGGGCGACTCGGAATCGGCCTGGTCCATTTTTTTTGCGGCCCAGAAGATTTTTACCGCCGTAATGCCGCAGCCGATACCGGCGATGAAAAAAACTCCCGCCATCAAATATGCGAACAGCTTCGGCAGCGCAACAATAATCACGCCGAAACCAATCAGCAGCAGCCCGACGATGAATATTGTCGCTGCGACGTTTCTCGATGCCTGGGAGATTGCATTTGTGTAGTAGCGTAAAACCATGATTTACATTCTATATTATTGGTTGTTGAAGTAAAAGGGCGGATTCCACATTTTTGTAAAATCCGCCCGTTCGTTCGTCCTTTTAGTACATTCCGCCGCCCGGAGGCATTGCAGGTGCTTCTTTCTTTTCTGGGATTTCGCTGACAATCGCGTCGGTAGTCAGCAGCAGTGAAGCGATTGAGGCCCCGTTCTGCAGCGCGACTCTCTCGACTTTTGTCGGGACAATCACGCCGAACTTGACCATGTCACCGTATTCCTTGGTCAGGGCGTTGTAACCGAAGTTCTTGTCCTTGCTTTCGATTACTTTCTGGGCCACGATTGACCCGTCCAGACCCGCGTTTTCGGCGATTTGCTTGATCGGGGCCACGAGGGCTCTTCGGACTATGTCCACGCCGATTTTTTCATCTCCGGATGTCTTGACTTTATCCAGTGCCGGTATGACTCTTAGCACCGCCACGCCGCCGCCGGGTAAAATCCCTTCCATGGCCGCCGCACGGCAGGCATGGAGCGCGTCTTCGACGCGGGCCTTCTTTTCCTTCATCTCGGCCTCTGTTGCGGCGCCGACGTTAATCTGGGCCACGCCGCCGGCCAGTTTGGCCAGTCTTTCCTGAAGTTTTTCCTTGTCGTAGTCACTGGTGGTAATCTCGATTTCATTTTTTATCTGCTCGATTCTGCCCTTGATGGCCTCGGTGGTGCCGCCACCTTCGATGATTGTAGTGGTGTCTTTATCGATGGTGACTCTTTTTGCCCTGCCGAGCTGGCGAAGCTCGATATTCTCCAGCTCGAGTCCGAGGTCCTCGAAGATCGCCTCTCCGCCGGTGAGTGTGGCGATGTCACTTAGCATGGCTTTTCGCCTGTCACCGAATCCGGGAGCTTTGACCGCAGCGACCTGGAGTATTCCGCGGAGTTTATTGACGACTAAGGTTGCCAGGGCTTCTCCCTCTACTTCTTCGGCTATGAGCAACAGAGGCTTGCCCTGTTTGGCGACTTTTTCCAGCACCGGCACGAGTGATTTGACCGTGCTGATTTTCTTTTCATGGACGAGGATATAGGGTTTTTCCAGCACTACGGACATATTTTCCAGGTTGTTGATGAAGTGCGGGCTGAGGTATCCGCGGTCGAACTGCATTCCCTCGACCAATTCGACGGTTGTCTCTAAGGATTGGCCTTCCTCGACCGTGATGACGCCGTCTTTGCCGACCTTGTCCATTGCTTCGGCCAATTTCTGACCGATCTCGACATCCTGGTTCGCGGAACAAGTTGCCACCTGTTCGATCTGTTTGGTCGATGTCACCGGGGTGCTCATCTTCTGCAGCTCGTCGACGATTTGCTCCACAGCCTTTTCGATGCCGCGTTTGACCTGCATCGGGTTGGCACCGGCGGTAATGTTTTTGAGGCCTTCGTCGAAGATGCTCTCAGCGAGAATCGTGGCCGTTGTCGTACCGTCACCGGCGACATCCGATGTTTTGGACGCCACTTCCTTGACCATCTGGGCTCCCATGTTTTCGTAGGAATCTTCCAGCTCGATTTCTTTCGCTACGGTGACGCCGTCTTTGGTAACGAGCGGCGAACCGAAGGATTTTTCCAGAACTACGTTTCTGCCGCACGGGCCGAGTGTTATTTTCACGGCTTCGGCCAGCTTCTTCACACCTTTTTGAATAGCGGCACGTGCGTCGGTTCCAAAAGCTAATTTTTTAGCTGCCATATTTATTATTCTCCTAATCTGTGGCTTATTATTTTAATTTTTTACTTTTCGATTACGGCCATGATATCCGATTCACTCATAATCAGATATTCCTTGCCGTCGATCTTGACCTCCGTACCGGCATAGCTTGTGAAAAGTACCATGTCCCCTTTTTTGATCTGCAGTTTTCGTGTGGTTCCATCGTCGAGCACTTTGCCGTCGCCGACGCTGACGATTTTGCCTCTTTGCGGTTTTTCTTTGGCACTGTCCGGCAGAACTATTCCGCCTGCTGTCTTGTTTTCCGCTTCCAGACGCTGAACAAGTACCTTATCTGCCAATGGTCTAATTTTCATTTTGTGCTTACTCCTTTCGAAACTGTATTTAATAATTTCTCGATTTTTTTCTTTCCGGGTATTTTTATCCCGATTTCATAGGTTTCTTAACTGAATATATCGCTGTGATATTTCTTAATAAACAACCTGTTAAGCTGTTGCCGGAGGATAGACATATCGACGGGCTTGTCGATTACACTGAAAACATCGAGCCTCAGGGCTTTTTCGAGCAGCGATTCACCGGCCGTGCTTGTCAGAAGGATGCACGGCAGCAGGGGATAATTCATTCGAATAATTTTTATTACAAACAGGCCGTCGGACTGCTGGGAATCCATATCGACTATTGTGGTGTGGATTCGTTTGTTTCGGATAATATTGACGAAATCGGCGGCGTTTTCGGCTACGAGCAGGTTTACACCCCTCGGTTTGAAAATATGGCGCAGAGCCTCCGGCCAGGCCCAGCCGGCCTGAGAGCTTAATACATTCACTTCGTCAAGTTGTGATAGGTTAGGGACCATAACAGTTCATTCCTTGTCCTGGTTAAGATGTGCAAATACTGTGCCATTTGTTTTATCCGGGGGCTGCATTTACATAATTCATTTATAAACAGAGATTTATGATTTATGCGGCTTTTTGCCGATTCTGCCATAATCCTGAACTATGGCCCTGTTTTCTGCCATCCTGACAGATTCGCCCTGAAAATATATCAGTTTTCGCCGGTTCTAGATTTAATCCTATTAATTGGAAATAAGCATTTGTAAGCTTATTAATTGGTGAATTATAGGCCCATGGGATTTTCCAAAAAAAACGGGAAATACATATAAAATTTCATATAAGAAGTAGATATTACCTCTTGTAATTAAGAGGGATAAATTAGATAATACAGAGAAAGGGCTATCCGGTTTTTTGGTTAACTTGGGCGAGCCTTGTACCGATATAACACTTGATATTCACGATAATTGTGCCGTGTGCAATAAAGTGGCTAAATTGAGGATGAAACCATACGGGCAATTTTCTTATAGAAATATAGGATGCTAAAGGGAATACAAAATGAAAAAGTTTCTGAATATCTCACTCGTTTTACTATTATTGAGTTTGTCCGGTTCGTTTAGTTGCCGGAGCTGGATCAAATCCGACGATACCAGTCAGACGGAACCGAATTTCATCGATGAACTGGAGTGGAACCAGGTTCTCGAAGGCAGGACTAATGCTCGACAGGCTGAAACGACGGTTCGTCCTTCGCAGGAAAGGATGATATCCGGTGATGCCACGGGAATGATAAATGTCAATGAATTAGGCTCTTCGGTGGTATCGAGAACTTATCCCTGGCCGGAATGCGGGATTGTTCAGCTGGACAAGGTTATGCCGAAGGAAATCGGGCTTAACAAACCTTTCAATTATACGATTAAAATCACAAACCTGACCGATACCATGCTAAATGGAATTGTTGTCAGCGAGGAAATTCAGAATCACTTCAAATATATCAATTCCAATCCGACGGCGATCCAAAAAGACAACAAGCTAATCTGGGAAATTAATTCACTCGGTGCAAAAGCCTCCACTCAGATCAATATTTCGGGTATGGCGGATTACGCCGAACCTTTGAGGAACTGCACGACAGTTCAGACGCCGGTTATCCCGGCGTGTGCCGTTGTGGATGTTGTTGAGCCGAGGTTGAAATTGTCCAAAACGGCACCGGAAGAAGCTCTGCTTTGCGATTTGATCCCGGTCAAATACACCGTATCGAACGCCGGTTCGGGAAATATCCCGAACGTAAGGATTATTGATTCGCTGCCTGCGGGCCTGCGAACGGCCGACGGCAAGAGCGATCTCGTATTTGAAGCGGGAACGCTGGGAGCCGGTCAGACGAGGGAATTTACGATAGACCTTCGGCCGACCAGGACCGGCACGTATACGAGCAAAGCTATGGCGCAGTCAACGACGGATCTGAAAGCCGAATCGTTTGAAACGACAACGGTTGTCAGTCTGCCTGTATTGAGTATCAGCAAAACCGGTCCCGAAAAGCTGTATATCGGCCGGCCGGCGACTTATGAGATAACTGTTACGAATACCTCCGACGTTCCCGCCAGGGATGCGGTTGTCGAAGATACTATACCCGAAGGAATGACTTCGGTAAAGGCGACGGCCGGTGCGAAGCTTACCGCTTCGAAGCTGGTATGGGAAATTGGTACGATTGCTCCGAAGAGTTCCGAATCGCTTCGTATATCTTATGTCCCGACAAAACCGGGGGCACTGGTGAACGATGCGACCGCAAGCGCTTATTGTGCGGAACCGGTGACCGCTTCGGTGCGTACTTTTGTTACCGGAATTCCCGCGGTCATGCTCGAGGTTGTTGACATCGAGGACCCGGTCAGAATCGGCAACCGTGCGTCATATATGATATCGGTGACGAATCAGGGTTCGGCGGTTTCAACGAATATTCGCATCGCATGTATTCTCGAAGATAATGTGGAATACGTCTCTTCCGCCGGGGCGACCGCCGGCTCGCTCGTGGGTGATACGGTCAGGTTCCTTCCTTTGGGCTCTCTTGCGCCGCAGGATAAGGCGGTCTGGCGTGTGGTGGTCTCTGCCTTAAGGCCCGGCGATGTGCGTTTCAAGGTTATTATGAACAGCGACGAGCTCACACGTCCTGTCGAGGAGTCCGAAGCGACCCACCTTTACGAGTAGTCATAACAATATATATAGAGAGAGGCACCGCGGAACAATTTGGGTCGTGGTGCCTTTTTTTTGCCTCATTTTTGGGATTTATACCCATTCCAACATATCCCGAATATTATTTACTTTTCGAATAATTAGCTTGTTATACTGCGGCGGGCTTTTTATTATATAACTGTTGCGAGCGTCTATATTCTTATAAAAATATTTGAGAATACCTTATTTTGGGAGGCGTTAATATGCGGGTAATAAAATTTCTGGACGAATCGGCCGTTCCCTACGATCTGACGGATCATGTACCGACTTTTACGGCACAGCAAATGGCGGCCGCCGAGCATGAACCGGGAAAATATGTGGCCAAGCCCGTGATTGTAAAGGTTGACGGCGAATATATGATGTGCGTTCTTGCAGCCTGTTACAAGATAGACCTGGGCGAGCTAAAGAGCCGGCTCGGTGCAAGGTCGGTCGATTTGGCCCTGGAGAACGAAATCGGCGAAATGTTCGACGACTGCGAGCTCGGAGCCGAGCCGCCGTTCGGCAACTTGTATGATCTGCCGGTGATTATGGATAAGGCTCTCGAAAAAGACGACCATATCATATTCCAGGCCGGCTCACACGATAAGGCGATTCGGATGAGAATGGACGATTACCGAAAGCTCGTCAAGCCGAAAGTGCTCGATTTCAGCTACCACATGGTCTCGTGATTTGCGTATAGCAGCCGGATAACATTATCGTTACTCAGGGCATAGCCGAGTTACACTTGCAGCCACAGATACAGTCCAGTTGCACCGACCTCATTGGGCACTGTAAGGACAAGGGCGTCACCGTTAACCAGTGGATGGATTCGGTTCCTGGAAAAGGTTCGTAAAATGAAGGCATCTAACAAAGCCAAGGCAAAAATCCGGATAATCGAGATGACCCCGAAGGATGCGGGGAAAGTCCCGTTGTGCGGGCACAAAGATCCGAGCAAAGAGGCCTACCGGCACAAGTTCCAGTGGATCACCAAAAGCATGTCCGAAGGTTTGAAGGCCAAGATGCTCAAAACGCAGGATGAGGGTATAGTAGGTTACATCGAGTACGTGCCTGGTGAACGTGCATGGAGGGCCGTGAACTCTGATGGTTACATGTTCATTCACTGCATTTACATGGAAGCCAGGTGTAAGGGCAAAGGTTATGGCACACTCCTTATAGAGGATTGCCTGAAGGATGCCGGCAAGGCAAATATGAATGGCGTGGCAGTCGTAACACGCGAGGGTACTTTCATGGTCGGCAAGGAATTATTCCTTAAGAACGGATTCGAGGAGGTGGAGGAGGCAGCCCCGGATTTTTCACTGCTTGTAAAGAAATTTAAGAAATCCGCACTAACGCCAAGCTTCAAGGGCCAGTGGGATAAGAAGCGAAAGAAATTCGGCAAGGGCCTCACGATTATAACCTCCGGCCAATGTCCTCAGAACGTGAAAATGGTCAAAGATATCGCCGAAATAGCAAAAGACAGATACGGCATAAAACCAAGGATAGTTGAGTATAAAAGCTACAGGCAGGCCCAAAATGCACCTTGGCCCTATGCCATTTCCGGCGTGCTCTACGATGGCAAGCTCGTCGCCGACCATCCCATAAGCGGCACGAGATTTCGGCTCATCATGGAGAAAGAGCTAAGAATAGACCCCAA
>Ga0272442_10006864_pt1 | contig 14835 bp, 25 predicted proteins | sample SSMForm2O_FD_200262 | JGI IMG/M metagenome (GOLD analysis project Ga0272442, IMG submission 200262) | Marine sediment archaeal communities from Little Sippewissett salt marsh, Falmouth, MA, United States - SSM-Form-2O | ecosystem: Environmental > Aquatic > Marine > Wetlands > Sediment ...
CTTTCTTTTCTCCTTCTATTGTAAATCTTTTTTTGCAATTATTACATTGATATAAATAAATAGGCATCTTTTTTCTTCTATTGTGATGTTTACATATACATCTTGTATTATTTGACTTACATTTTGGGCATTCTTCCATAGTTAAAACCTATTATTTTTAATTTATGCTTTTAATTTGTTGCCACAATGAGCACAATATTTTCGTGCAATCCATTTATTTTCTTTTCCATTCCATAATGCAGGTGTGAACCTACCACACCAAATACATTTACGTTGTCCTTTATTCATAATTACCATGAGTTCTTAATTTATATGTCCTTCATTTTCAAGAATATTAATATACAATTCTACTTGTTCAATATGTTTTTTTGCTTGATATAAACTAACTCTTATTACCTTCAATTTATTTTCTGTTTCTTTATTCATTTTTCACCCTTGTATTTTTAATTTATTTTTTATTTATATTTCCAAATTGGAATTTGTATTCCACCTCTTTGAATATCAATTACATATTTCATTTTCCATCAACTTTTAATTTAATAATTCCTTTACTAAATTCTTTATCCTTGTTTCAACATCTTTAACTCTAAACTGAATATCTGCAAGTTCTTCCAATATCTTTATTTTATCCATTTCCAAACATTCCTAATTTTAATAAACCTTATATCATCAATCATGTCTTCCTCTAAAGAAATAAAGAAAGTAAGAAAAAATCTTACTTATATTATTTATGGGTCTACTTCTATAATAGTTTTTTGTATATTTTCATTTACTGGGTAACAAAGTACTGCTAACCATTCTCCTTCACTTGGAACAAATCCTTCTCCATTTGCATCAGCATCAGCTATTAAACCAAGTACAACTGTATCAGTTCCTGTATATGGACCATGGTCTATGTAGTGCCAAATTGCCCTCTGTATTTGTTCTTTATTTGCTGTTCCTTTGTTATTAATTATATAATTTACTTTATCCCAACTGTCACTTGGATATGGAATATTATTATCATACGAAGACCACAATGTTGCATCGTAATATGTACATAATGTATTATCTTGGTCGACACACCATCCCAAATAATATTCATTTACTACATCATATCCAGCTGGAACATTAGAAAGTAAAGTTATAATATACGATTCCATTCCAACTGTATTATAAACAGTTACTATTTCTGTTGGTATATCTAGTATTTTATTCCCTTGTGGTGGAGAATCACAGTTATCATTCCACTGCATAACAATAAGCCTTCCTGAAAACTCTGCTGTTAATCCCTGTAAAGAGTTGTCTTGTGGTAAATGAATATATACTTCAACATGTATATAATCACCAGGATGTATTTGACTTAAACCAGTATTATCATTGATAATCATTTCTTCTCCTATAAACCAAATATTATCAACAAATGAACAATGATTAATTTTGTAGTAAAGTAAAGGTTCTAACCATGCATCTTCTGTTTCAAATGACATTTCTACAACGTTGACTGGTATAGTACCTGTATATTGAACAACAAAATCTGCTATAAAATCTGTGCATGGGAATATATTGTCAAATAAAAATTCAACATCATATGGATTTTCATCTCCTTCATATGCTATTGCTTTTGCAATATACATAAGATTATCGTCATATTGTTCTTCACTAAACATAACTTTTTCGTGTGTAGTTAAATCTTTATAAACCCATGTTGCAGAATAATCAACAACTTGTAATTCAACTGAAGCAGTATTAACCATACCATGAACATAAATAGTATCTGTAAACCCAGCATAACTTATTCCAATTCCTGCTATAGACATAATCAACACTAAAAATATAGTACCAATTTTACAACCACTTGTTAATTTATTTTTCATTTTTCACCTCCTGCCACTATGTGACCTTTTTCTTAACATTAAGAACATTAATAAATATCATGCTTATACTTTTTAATATTTCTTTTTATCATAATTAATATTTTTTCCTGGCTCCCAATCAGGAATATTTAAAGTTTCTTTTATTTCACCAGTAAGTATAGCTCTCATAAATTTTTGTTTATAATAAATTTTATGTTTCAACATTTTCTTTTCCAATTCTTTTGGATTAACTGGAACTTTCACACTTACAAATTCAGTCTTTTTTGCCAATTTAAAAGATTCTTCTATTGAATGATCTTGTCCTAAAAAGAAAAATACTGTATTGATATGCTCAAGTGTGAACCAATCTTTATTTGATGATCTTATTAATGCTTGTATTTTTTCTTTTCCAAATCCTTTTCTTTTTGCTTTTTTAATTATTTGGTCTGCAATACTAATTGGTATTTTTCCTTTTTTGCTTTCTCCTGTTCTAAATCGTTCAACACGAACTGCCATTTCTTCTGGTAAAGTTTGAAATACGTTTATTGCTCGAAGAACGTAACTTTTAGATAAACCAAATCGTGCACCAATTTCACTACCTGTCATATTATATTTATTTTTCAATATTACAAATATTCTTCCCTGCTCAAGAACTGATACATCCTCTCTTTGAATATTTTCTACAGTATTTTTAATTATAATATCTTTTGTATTTACATCTTTGTGAATAATTGCAGGGATAGTATGCCACCCAAGTTTTTTACAAGCCTCTAATCTTCTATTGCCATAAATAAGCTCATATCCACTTTTATTTGGTATTATACCAATAGGCTCCAAAAGACCATCTTGCTTTATTGAATCCATTAATTCGTGGACATCTTTATTATCAAGCCTTTGCCTGACATTTCCTACTGCTTTGATTTTACTTATTTCAATATCTTCTACTTTCATTTTGATCTCTCTCTTTTAAGATTTTTATTTTTGTTTATACCTGCACCTAATATTGTATCCACTAATAAACATTTCCCTAAATTTAATATTTGCCCACCATATGTTTCTTTTTTATCTTTCTTATTTTGCCATTAGTCAATTTAAATGTTACAGTGTCTTCTTCCTCTTTTATGACATGACCAAAAAATACACTTCTATTTTTTAAAACTACTCTATAAAAGTCATTATCCATGCAATTCCTCCAAAAACTTCTTTTGTTTATCCCATTGCAAAAGATCTATAACACTTTTATCTTTTTTATATAACCTCCTTATAACAGAAAATTTAAACTCATTATTTATTAAAGAAGCAATAGCCTCTGAATCTTCTACTCTATTCTTTAATCTAAACCAATCTGCAATTAGTGCAAGTTTCCAGTTTCTCCAAAAACTACTAAAAGGCAATAGATTCAGATTTACATCCTTGTCATTAAACAACTGATCATCTATTTCTTTAAATTTATCTGATGGAAAATCTTCTGTAAATGCTGGCTTTACTTCATAAAAATCGTAACAATCAGGAACTTTTTGTTTATGATAACCTGCATCTATTTGATCTTGATATAAATGTGCATTCAATGCAACAGTTGTATATTTACCAAGAGGAACATTAAGCTTTTTTGCAATATATTCTTGCCACATTGTAAACATAAAAATATTTTCTGAGTAACCTCTTAAAACATCTAAACTTCTAACAACAGTAATCCAATCTAACTTATCATTTACTATTCTTATTTGCATGAAAGCATTGCAAGGACAATATGGATCTCCTAAGTCTATACGTGGATACCAAGTGCTTATACAAGATTTTCTGGTCGTTGGATGCTCCTGCAACAATCTTATAACTTCTTCTATTTGGTTAAACTGTCTTCTATCATACAAAAGTTTATCTTTACCTTTTTCTTTTAAGTTATAAGGATAAGTTAAAAATCTTTCTCCATATGTATAATTAAAAAACCCTTTACAAAGCCATCTTCGATATAACTTACTATACTTTATGACATGTCCAGGATTATATGCTTGAAAATGATCTTCCTGTTCTCTTAATGTTATGCCTATCCATTGATTACTATAATCTGTCCATCTTGCAAGTGGATTTGTTAAAACCATTGTCATGCCAGGATCTGCCTCTATCATTTCTCTATCAAAATCATTTGGACTTTTTGGATCTTTTATATTTTTTGGTATAGTTCCACCATAAACTTTTCTTTTTGTTCCTTCGTTTAAAACATATTCTATAGATTTTTTCATAACTTCTGTAGCTGTTTTGCCTTCTACTTCTGCCATTATAACACTCCTATTTTATTTCTAATAAATATTTCTTCTATCTTTTCAATTTCTCTATTTATTCTCTTATCATGTGTTCTTATATCATGACTCTTCTTTCCAAAGTTTTCATCTCTATGTATTTCCATGTATGTTATTTTATTTTTATTATACAATCTTATATGATACCTTTCATTATTTCTAAGATATCTATACATATGATGTATCCTTCGATCTGGATATTTATCTATCCTTTCTTTATCTTTAATATAATGTAAGTCTTTAAGAACTTTTATTATTCTTCCGAGACTTGCATTTGCTTGAATCCTTTGTGGATTCATTTGATTCTCCTTTTATTTGTTTTATAACACTCTCATATATCTTTTTATCCATATATTTCTTGAGTGCTTTTTGCTGATTTGGATGCATTCTTACTTCCTCTTTTTCTATACATTAAATAACAATCTTTACAACAAAAGTTTTTGTCATTTTCTTCTACTTCTTTTTCTGGCTTCCAAAACTTTTTTCCACAATAATCACACTTTACTTCTACTTTAATTTTATCAGCCCCTCTGGTTGATCATTATTTGTAAGTAAACCATGCACAACAGTGATATATTTTGGCTCCACAATCCTTCCTTTTACCTTCCTATACCACTCAATTTTATGTTGTAAAACCTCTTCACATAAATTTGTTGCATGTATGCCAACAGCCTCAAGACTGCTTCTTCTTCTTTTTGGATAAGCACAAGGTTTGCCTTCTTTTTTATGGCATCGAGGACAGATGGGGCACCTTCCATCTATCATAAGCTTTCCTCCAAGTAACTTTTCTAACCTCATTCCATATTCCCAAGCATAAGGAGAAACAGTTCTATTAGCATTTACAAGCTTAAAATAAGGATTTTCACTATTTATCTTAAACTCCCAATCAACCCAAAAGCAATATACAAGACAATTTTTATAGTCATCTATATTATATTTATCAAAAGATGGTGCCACTGGGGGACATGACCATGCATTATCAAAGTTTGCACAAGGTTTATGGTGTGTACAGTGGTAAATTTTTGTTTCATCATCTACAAGGAACTTTTTAAGTTCTTCTACACTAATCATTTTATGTTTATAATGCATACTAAATTCTATCTTTGCAGTTTTATAAAGAAAGTCTTTTTGATAAAGATCTCTTTCTTTTTGGAGTTGTACCTTTGGAGCAAATATATCATTAAATTTCATGCCCAATCATCTATTTTCATTTTACAACCAGGGATCAATAGTTGCTTTTTCACAAGAAATTGGTGGCTCCAATCTATTAACAGAAAACTTTTTTAAGTGTTCTTTTGGAACAACTAAACCTCTCTTTTTTCCTTCTTTACTTATTGCATAAAGACCATTTTTTAAATTAAATATACTTGTAAATTTAGCAGTAACTTGAAAAACAATTAAGTCAATAATATCTGTTCTATCACTATTTAATATTACATAGGCAATATTTTTTCCTATATTTGCTCCCCACGAATACTCACCATAACTATTTATGATTTCAATATAAACATTAGTTGTATCCCAACATTTATGATCAAATTTTTCATCTAAAACAACAGGATCTCCAGTTTCAAATTTTAATTGCACATCTAATTTACAAATTCCTTGCATAGCATATGAATCATTTCTTACTATGCCAACAACTTTTCTCTTTGCATTTCTTTTTAAAAAATGTTTTAAAAAATCATTTATTCCATGTTCCATATAATATTTATCTGCCAAGGGTCTCCCTTCAGTTTCAATCTTTTTATTTATTCTATATTCTTCTCTGTCCATAACTACTCCTCTTCTATCATCTTTTCAACATCTTTAAACCAGCTTTTTAATCTTGCAACTTTATATCGTTGGATCTTTTCACATTCTTCTTTTCCAAATATAATTAGCAAATGCTCAAGCATTACCATTGCATCAGCTATCTCATTTCTAATATCCTCTGTAGAAGCATTATTTAAGTTCCTGTTTCTCTTTGCCAAAGCTGTTATAAGCTCTGCAAATTCCTCGATGGCAACAGTTATCTGGCTTGAAACTCCCCACTTTTCTTGTGCCTTTTTATAAACCTCTGCCCTCTGCTCAAATGTTGCATATTTGCCAAGAACAACTTCCCTTGCATCATCCCAGGAAGTAAATTTATGTGCTAAATCATCAAAGTATACTATTCCTCGAGGTTTAGACATTGTCATTCCATCATATGGCACCTTGTGATCTTTTAGCCACTTTTCTGTCACTTTTCTTTCTGCCTCAATTCTACTTGTGCTAATTAAAATTTTATAACCTGCTTCTTGAAATTCTTTTAACACTGAAACAGCTTTTGGATCCAAAGGACACTTTTCTCTATTTAACTTTATGATATCTGGATAAGTAGAATAATCACAATTCTCTTTACAATTTTTAAAGTCCACTATAACACCATCAAGATCCACAACAATAGTTCTTTTCATAATATTATTGGCTTTATCTATTTCATCTCTAAAGTTTCTCATACTAATCCTTCTTATTATCTTCTGTCCATATTCTTTCTGTAACATATTTGTGACCATTTTTATGGCAAAGCTGTTTTGCTATTATCTCCAAATTAATATCTATGTTTTTTAATATTTTCATAAATTCTTCTGAATCGACATCCATGATTCTTCTACCCTCCTTTGAGTATATTTTTTGCTTTCTATTTTATAACAATCCATACAAAGATGCATCACTTTTCCATCTATTTCCCATGTAACTGTAGAAGGACTTCCACAATTATCACAAACCATTTAATCAACCTTTATTTTTCTTCTATCTAACTCCTTTTTTATGAAATCTGCAGCATGTTTATGCTGAATATCTCCTGTATTTTCATATGCTTTCATTGCTCTTCTATATCCATCTATAAGTTTACCATCTGGCTTTCCTTCAAGATGTTTTTGCATCTTTTTTAATTCTTTTTTTATGTTTGGTAATTCATTCATATTATTTCTCCTTTATTATTTCTAAAAGTTCTTCTTCTGATTTACTAATATTTGGATCCTGCAATAAGCCAACTCTACTTCCCTGATGACTGCATTTATTACAAGGTTCAAATAATCGTTTTTTATCATAAAGAAGCTGTCTTATAGCATCAAATTTATCTGATTGCCAAAGTTCTTTTATAGAATTTTGTTGTATATTACCAATAAGATTCTTCCTTTGCCAATTCATACAACAAAGAGAAACTGCACCATCATATTTTATGACTAACTCTCTAAAAACATTAACACATCTTTTATTTAAAGGTTTATCTATTTTCAAACCATACTTTTCTTGCATTTTTATTGGCATATTACCAGCTTGATTATTTAACTTTCTCAAGTTTGTTTTTGACCACATCTCTTCGTTATGATTATCTATTAGTATAATTCCCTTCTTTTCTGGTCCACGATACAACCATGGGTTAAAACCATCTTCATGTAGTTCTCTTATTGGAATATCCAATTCTTCAAGTTTTTCTTTCCAAAATTCTGGTGTTTTTTCATAAATATCTATGATTAAATAATTTAAGCCTGAGTCAAACTTACTTTTAATAAATTCCAAAGATACTTCTCCATCTACAAAAAGCTCAATACCATTAGAGTATGTTAACATCTGGCACTTTGGATAGTTTTTTCTAAAAGTGGAAAAAATATTGTTTGCTTCTGGATTAAGTAATGGTTCGCCTTGTAAACTAAACTCTATTCTCTTTCCATTGGGCATCCATTCATTCAACTCTTTGCTTATTTTATCTGCTAACTCAACAGATAAAAATCTCCAGTTTCTTTCCTTTCCTCTTATAGAATGTATTCCACAGTTATGAACTAAAAAATAATTACAAATATAACTATCATATGGTTTGCATTTTAAATTCCATACTATTAATTCTCTTTGTTTTAAAAATTCTATATTTTTTATTTTAACTCCATTGCTTACAAAAGCTCTCAATTTATTTAATTTTCTTATCTTTTCTGATTGTATAAAATCTAAACATTCTTTCCAATTAAAATTGTAAACTTCATCTCCTTTTTCTAAATCAGATACTTTTTTCCATTTTCCTCTTACAAAAAAAGGATGTTCTCCTGTTACAGCAAGTTTCTGTCCATTTTCAAATGTAATTTTGTAAATTCCTTTTGCACTTCGTTTTATTTTATCAAATACTTTTGTTTTTACAAGTTTTCCTTCATCTGACATTGTAACTATTTCTTCACCAATATTTACATCCCATATACTTTTTTTGCCTTTCATAGTATAAACTTTTGGAATATATGATCTGCCTTTTCCTAAATAACCAAAACATTGGGGACACCTCTTGTTACAGCCCTCTGTCAATTCCACTTTTATGCAAAAAGGATCTTTTGCTATATTTCTTGTTTTTATAACAGGTTTTTCATCAAAAACACTGAGAAAATCATTGCTACTTATTTTTGTTTCTGGAAACGACACTTTTGGTTTTTCTTTCTTTTCACCTTTTGTTTCCAGCAAACTAAGAAGCTTTTTTGCATTATCAACTCTATTATAATGTTTTTTTAACAGCTTAAAATTACGTTTTATCATATCATCATAAGAATCAAAATTATCTATGACCTCATTGACTGTTTTAGCTGCAGAATTAATAAGATCTTTCTCATCCACAAGAACAACATTATCCTCTGTTATTATGTCTGGTAACAAACTATAATCTCTTACAATTGGCACTGCTCCATATTTCATTGCAAGTAAAGGAACTTGATTTAAGGACTTATAATTATGCTGTTTACTTAATTTTGACCCAAGCTCACCAACTGATAAATCTATTATAGCCTTACATCTTTTATATGGTATTGAAATATCATCTACAAATCCTTTATATTCCATGCCATGTTCTACAGCTTTATCCCAAATCCATTCTCCTTTTGCATTTTTGTACTTTTCTTTTCTCTTAGTACCAGACATGTAATGATATTCTATTCCTCCATTATATATCTCTACTTTATGTTTTATTTGAGGAACAGCAGTTACAAATTTATCAATATGCTTCCACGTTTTAAACTGGTGTGGGCATATAACAAGATCCTCTTTCATATCTTTATATTCTCCCATATCAGTCAGATCAAAAAAGTGGTTTGATATTATAACATTATCAAAGTGAGGCAAAAATGGATCGTAAGCTTTCTTTTGTATAGCATTTATGCCTGTTATATAATCTTTAACTTCAAGTAACCAAGGATAATATTTTTCTAATGCCAATTTTATGCTCTGGTAATTCTGTATTTTTATAAAACTCCTGCCATCTTCTTGTTGTATATGACTTTGTAATTGTTGGACAAGGAGGATCAAAGATTAGTAAATCTGCATCTTTAAGTTTATTTATGGCATTATCCAGCATTTTGTCATTCATATAACCCAAAATTTCATCTACAAACTCCAAGTGAGGAATACTCTTTGGCAAAATACTTTTGTTATTTGATAAAAAATAATGAGTTACATCATGACCAAGTTCTTGTAGTGCTTTCTTAAGTTGTCTTTGACCTGTTGCAATTCCTCCCACTTTTGTTATTTGGAACATTATCATATTAACTTTCATATGAATCACTTTATTTTTTCTTTTCCATTTTTTCCATAATTTTATTTATTAACAATGTTGCTGATATCTGAGGTGTTTTTTCACAACAATTTGAAAGTTCTGATGTATCTTTTATCAAACAATGTCCCCCAAAAGATTTTCCTGGAGTTAAATACCTTGGCGAACATCTTGGATCTTTTTTAATTAAGTCCATTACATTTTTAGCATCAATGTTATACTCTTTGCATATTAAATGAATCTGATTTGCAAAACTTATCTTTGTAGAGGCAAGAGCATTAGCTGTTAACTTTATCATTACAGCCTCTTCTGGTAAAACAATATGATTAACTGTATTTTTATGCCAAACACAAGCTTTTAACACTTCATCACCTATAATTTTTGATCTATTTTTAATGCCTATAACACTCATCTCTGGCTTTAAAGTTCCTGGAAGTGCATTCACTGCTCTTAACCACTCTGGAAAAACAGCGATATCAAAATTTGACTCATCAATTTTTTTATTTATATAACCAAGACCAAGAGTGCTTTTTATTACTGCTAATCCTTTAAAGCCATCATCCTGTAATCTATTTAAAATGCCATCAACATGATTCATGTTTAATCTGCCTTTTTGATGCTGATCTGTTGGAACACAAATAAAAACTGTATCACACTCAAGCATTCTTGTCCAAAAATCATATTCCTTTTTTATGTCATATGCATATACAGTTTCGTGATAATATTTTAATGCATTGTACAAAGGTTTTCCAACAGTACCAATTCCTATAACTCCGATATTCATTTTATTCTCCTCTTAATGCTATCCTGTAAAGTATTAAATATCCTATAAGATCATCTATGGCATCATAATAATCTTTAAAATGTTTTAAGTCTACTGATGAAAACTTTTGAATACGTTTTAATTTATCTTCTATTCGTGCCTCTATCTTTGACTCTCTTTTTACTGATTTAAATAAGCCAAATGGTTCAAGAGAAGAATTACCATACCTTTTATTTTTATCCAATAATATATCATTTATTCTTTTGCATTCTTTATTTATTAGATCTTTAACATTGCAATCTTCTTTCTTTTCTTTTTTTGCAAATAAAGATAAAGAATTATCAGGTAATTTATATGCTGGTGTTGGTGCATCTAAATGCTGAGATGCAACCCTTATAGTTTCTTTTGTAAAGCTTTTATATAACTCAGCTTCTCCTTCTTTAGTAATTGTATATTTTAGTTTTCTATTATATCTATTATTATTTATTTTTCTTATGAATTTTTTCTTTGTTAATAAAGTATCCATCATTGTATCAGCAGATGTTTTACTTGGATAATACTCTCTTACAAGATCTCTTACATAATCTCTTTCAAATATTTCTTTTGTGTAACAAGCCATTAGCATACCTTGCCACATATAGCCTTTTTTATATACTACATCTATAACTTCTTTTATCTCTTTCTCATTCATATTATTACCTCACTTATTATTTTTACAATAAAATTTATATAAACAATTATTACAACCTTTATCAGTTCTTGGATTTTTTGGAAAGTGATTATGTTTCCAACATTGTTTTACTTTTATTAATAAATCATCTACTTCCTCTTTTATCTTATTTTGTTTTTCATTTCCAAACTTTACTGTTCGCCACTCATTTGGATACAAAAAGAAAAAGTAAAAGTTTTTCAAATCAGCATCAAAATATTTATCATATCCTCTCTTATAAAATTCTGCTTGCATTCTATATTTATGCGAAAGATTAGCATGCATAGATGTTTTCCAGTCTATTACCTTTTTTGTATCTAAATTTACATAATCTATTATAACATACAACCCATCTATTTTAATTTTAAGTTCAGTTAAAGGTTTTGTACTAATACCACTTTGTAAGTTTCCAAATTCCCATTTTGCATGATTTTCAAGAGAAGTATATCCTTTCTTAAAATCATTAACAGAAAGTGTTCTGTCCCATATAAGTTTAAATTCATGATAACTATTTGCAAGAATATCTAAATAAGAACTGGCTTTTGTTAAAAAATCTTTTTTATAATATAAATCTATAGCATCATGTGCATAAGATCCAACATCAAGAACATCAAAATCCCAAAATATGGCTTGTTTTTTCTTTTTATATTTTAGTGCATATGCATAAGCACAATCTCGAAAGAGACTTAAAGCTGATACACTTATATTTGGAATTCTGACTTCTTCTTTCATAATACCTTTGCTTCCATTGGTAATGTTATGATGTGTCCTATCAGTAATAAACATCCCGATGCTAAAAAGCCAATTATATCAAAATGCCATCCTATAAGAATAAACAATATAGATATAGGAAAACAGATATAATATGGTGCAATAGCTATCTTTTTATTTTCTTTTAAGTGATATTCTTTTCTATCTCTTACTGACAATTTCTTTTCCTTTTCAATAAATTTTGGTTTTTTATTCTTTGTATCTATCTCAAAACCCATCATAAATCTTGTTCTATACCACTCTGGTCGATATCCCAATCTAAGGGCAGTAAAATAGTGTAAATATTCATGTAAAAAGAACACTATAAGTACAAGTGTTATGGCTACTAAAACATCAAAAACTATTTTTATGGCTAAATAAAATTGTATTCCATAGATTAATAATCCAAGAATAGCCATTAGTGCCAATACTTTTATAAACCACTTTTTAAAGTTTACTTCATCCTCTTCTTCACTCAATTTTTATTCCTCCTATATAAATCTAATAAACAAACTGTGTATGTTTTAAGTTGAATATCATAATTTGCACCAGAATCAATACGATATGCAAAGTCACCAAGGAGTTTTAATGCCTGTACCTTATAGTTTATACTTAAAATATTTGAGTCCTTTATGAGACGTCTGAGAGACTCTATTATCTCTTCTGGTGCATAAGTTCTATTATACAAAAGATAATCCATATATTCATCAGCTTTTTTAAGCTCTTCTTTATCTGCATACTCAAGAAGTTTCTTTACAAAATTGTCGTCTACATAATTAAATGCATCGTATACTATTTCTTCATCTATTTTTGTAATGTTAGCTGAAGATAACTTTTGCAAAGTATTAAGAGCTTTTCTCATAGAACCATTAGAAAGTGTTGCAAGAGTATAACTTGCAGAATGTGATATGTTTATGCTATTGTCCTCTGACACCTTTTTTATAAGTTCTTGAACTGCTTTTGGTCTTATTTTCCTAAATCTAAAGCCAACACACCTATCAATAAGTGGCTCTATAAGTTTATTTGGATAATTACAAGATAAAATAAATCTGCATCTATCAGAATTTTTTTCTATTATTGTTCTTAAAGGAGGCTGTGCTTGCCAATCAAGATGATCTACTTCATCAAGAAACAATATTTTATAGTCATGTCCTAATATAGCACTTTCTGCATACCTTTTAACTTTCTCTCTTATATCCTTTAATCTTCTTTCATCACTTGCATTCATTTCAAGATAATAATCCTGCCAACCTTTTCCATAAATTTCTCTTGCAAGTGCCTGAGCACAAGTTGTTTTTCCAACTCCTGGTGGTCCAGCAAATAATAAATGAGGCAATCTCTTATTTTTAGCATATTTACTGAGATATTTTATGACATGTTCTTGCCCTATAACATCTTTGAGTAATTTAGGGCGATAGTCTTCAATCCATACTGTTTCTTTCAATATTGTTCCTCCTTAAATACATCTTTAAACATAAAGTATACTGCAAGTATTATAATGTAGCCAACACAAATAGCAACAAATTTTATGCTTGTCAAAAATTTAAATAACTCTTCTATTGTACTAAGAAGATATAATGTTAGGCAAGACCAAGCAATAAGTGCTATTCCCATAATTTCTCCGAACATAATACCACCTTTTAGTTATTTAGATGGTAAATATAAAGTTTTTTAAAAATTTAATACTTACTTTATGTCACCTTTTTGGAATTTAGCATATTTTTCTTTTCCAACGCACTCTTTTAATATTTCGCATACTTTAGTAGAACAATTCTTGCATATATTGAATTCAATATCAATCCATCCCCATGCTCTACTAAAACATACAAAAGTATCAATTTCAGCATCTTCACTTTGCTCTTTACATAAATCACAATATTTTCCCATTTATATCTTTCTCCTTTTCATAATCTTCTTTCTTTTTCTGTTAAATAATATTTTTTTAGATGATTTGGAAAATCTTCTTTTGGAATATATCCAAGATTAACAAATTTTTTAGCATTATCTAATTGTTTCTTAACTTCTGTTTTCTCTTTGCATTCTGGCATTGATTGATATGCTGCCTCCAATGTTGGTATTGTCATTGTTCTGTACAACATTTCTTCAAATGGACCTATTGCATAAACTGCATATGGATTTAACAACTTATCTGCTAAACTTTCAGTTCTATACATTTCCAATTTTCTTACATATATGTGTGCTCCAATTAAAATAAGAAGAACCACAAAAAGAAATATTATTGGTATTACAATATATGTTGATGGAATAAAGAAAATTGTATCTGGAAGCCTAAATTCAACATATGGATAAATTGTTAGAGATAAATTAATTGTTAACAAAATCAAACTTCCAACTGCTGCAATTTTTTTCATTTTTACATATTGTAAATTTATAAATCTTCTAATTTTTTCTTTTTCATCTTTAGCCATTTTTACAACTCCAAATCATCTATACTAATCATTTTATCATCTATAAACAAATCATAATGTGGTTTGTTCATCCATAATTCATGATATTTTACATTCCATTTATTCATCTGTTTTTTTGTAATTTCTTTCCAATCTATTCCCGAAACTGTTCCACGTCCTGTCCATAATATTATCTTATTTCCTTCATTATAAAGTCTGTTTATTTTATTTATATTCTTCTTGTTTGGTATTGCTTTATCATATTCTCCCCAAGTGTTGTTACATAGAATGCCATCTATATCTACAACAATAACTTTGATACTAACTCCTCCATATAAATATTTTATTTCTTATTAATTTTATTAATAAAAGAAAAATGTTCTTTAACATTTTGTTATTGCCTAATATATTATTAAATATTCTTATTGTATTAACCTGATAATCCTTTAAACTTTTATTATGATATTTATTATTAAACTCTGGTGTTTTGACTCCTATAAAAGCACAAATATCATTTACTATTTT
>Ga0272442_10006866_pt1 | contig 14834 bp, 10 predicted proteins | sample SSMForm2O_FD_200262 | JGI IMG/M metagenome (GOLD analysis project Ga0272442, IMG submission 200262) | Marine sediment archaeal communities from Little Sippewissett salt marsh, Falmouth, MA, United States - SSM-Form-2O | ecosystem: Environmental > Aquatic > Marine > Wetlands > Sediment ...
CAGCAACACACCCCTGTATCCCCTCTTGATAGAGGGGACTTTAAAGACAAAACTTGAACCTGAAAAACTCACCTTTATGAGAAGTATGCCTGCGAAGCAGGCGGTCTATATTCCCCTCTAAAAGAGGGGCACCCGCGAATCAGGCGGTCTATATTCCCCTCTAAAAGAGGGGCACCCGCGAATCAGGCGGTCTGCAGTCCCCTCTAAAAAGAGGGGTGCCCGCGCAAGCGGGCGGGGTGTGTAAATGAAAGTCCACTACAACCCGAAACTGAAATAACTCGCCGGGAGTACTCGCGGCAATCGAAGACTGGATAAAAAGGCATGAAAAGCAACACACCCCTGTATCCCCTCTTGATAGAGGGGACTTTAAATACAAAACTTGAACCTGAAAAATTCAACTTTATGAGAAGTATGCCTGCGCAGCAGGCGGTCTTTATTCCCCTCTAAAAAGAGGGGTGCCCGCGAATCAGGCGGTCTATATTCCCCTCTAAAAAGAGGGGTGCCCGCGAATCAGGCGGTCTTTATTCCCCTCTAAAAAAGGGTTGCCCGCGTAGCGAGCGGTCTGTAGTCCCCTCTAAAAAGAGGGGTGCCCTCGATAGAGGGCGGGGTGTGTAAATGAAAGTCCACTACAACCCGAAACTGAAAGAACTCGCCAGGAGTGCTTGCTGCAATCGAAGACTGGATAGAAAGGAATGAAAAGCAACACACCCCTGTATCCCCTCTTGATAGAGGGGACTTTAAAGACAAAACTTGAACCTGAAAAACTCACCTTTATGAGAAGTATGCCTGCGAAGCAGGCGGTCTGTAGTCCCCTCTAAAAAGAGGGGCACCCGCGACAGCGGGCGGGGTGTGTAACATCCCCCTCCTAACCCTCTATGTTACCTTCCAGCAGAGGTTCTTCAGATGTCTATTGAAGAATATCTAAAAAGTATTCTCAACTTTTTCATAAATACTAAAATAGGAAATAGTGTTGCAGCTATTCTTATAGCAACAGCTATAATCGGTATCTTAAAAAAACTTTTTCAAAAGAAAAAACCGCCTGCAACTGCCTTTCCTCAAATTAATATTACCAATATTTATAATATTTATGACTATCAAGACGGTTGGCCTGCTCTTGCAGAAAAGGAGAAAAAAGATTTATACGAGCAGGCCCGTGAGAAGTTAAGAAATAAAGATTATAACGGAGCGCTCAAATGTTTCAGCCGGCTTGCAGAACAGGAAAAAGACGATAAGAAGCAGGCCGCACTCGAAATACAGATTGGAAACATCAATTACACAAAGCTCTTTTATGTGAAAGCAGCGGAACACTTTGCAAAAGCTATCAGGCTGGCTAAAAAAGCAGGTGATCCTGAAGGAGAGGCTTCTGCTTTAGGTGCTATGGCAAGTACTTACATGAACAGAACTGCAACTAGTATTAGCTCCAAAGGCAAAAACGTACGTTATGCAATAAAAATGTACCTTGATGCCCTTAAAATACTAACGAAAGATGAGTATCCGGTTAAATATACAGCGACTAAGAACAATCTTGGTACTGCATACAGGTCTTTGCCGACGCAGTATAGAACTGAGCGTGCTGTTAATGTTCGGAAGGCGATAAAGTGTTACCAAGAGGCCTTGGAAATATTTAGGAAAGACGAGTATCCAGTTGACTATGCAATTACAAATAATAATCTGGGCAATGCTTACAGTGATTTGCCGACTCTTTATGAAGCCGAGCGTTTAGGCAATTTAAGTAAGGCGATAGATAGTTACAAAGAGGCATTAGAGACATTCACAAAAGAAGAGTATCCAGTAGAATATGCAGCTACTAAGAATAATCTAGGTATTGCCTATAGAGATTTAAAATGTTGGGATTCATCAGAGAGAGCTAGCAACTTAGGTGAATCGATAAAATGTTTTTTAGAAGTATTAGAAGTAAGAAAAAAAGATGAATATCCTTTAGAATATGCTATGACACAAGATAATTTGGGTAGTGCTTACAAGGCTTTGCCTTCATTTAATACAACTGATCTTTCTAGTAATTTATACAAGGCAATAGATTGTTTTTTAAAAGCATTAACAATAGTTAAGAAAGATATGTATCCTTTTGAATATGCTGAAATACAGAATGATTTAGGAAATACATATAGTGTTTTGCAATATAATAATGTAGCGGAGAGAATTAGCAATTTGCGGAAATCGATTGATTGCTTTTTAAAGGCATTAGAAATTATTAAGAAAAACGAGCATCCTTTAAAATATGCTGAAATACTTAATAGTTTGGGAAATATCTATAGTGAATTACCGCATCGTGACAAAAAAGAGCAAGCAAAAAACTTGAGTAAAGCGATAGAGTGTTACAAGGAGGCGATTGCGATATATAAAGAAGATGAATATACAGTTGTAGAATTTGTAACAATACAAAACAATCTTGCTATTTTATATAATGAGTTTCCCTCTTCTAATAAATCGGAAAAAACCAGCAATTTACTAAAGTCTATAGAGTTATATAAGGAGTCTTTGGAGATATACAGGAAATATGAATTTCCTGTAGAATATGCAGCTTCTCTAAACAATCTAGGAAATGTTTATCTTGGTTTGCCGTCCCGTGATATAGGGGAACGAGAGGATAACTTAAAAAAGTCGATAGAATATTACCGTGAGGCTTTGGAGATATATAAGAAAGACAAATATCCTGTAGACTATGCCATGACACAGAACAACCTGGGAAATGCGTACAAAGATTTGCCAGCGCGTGATCGTGTTGCGAGACAAAATAACGTTCGTGATGCTATAGAGTGTTACCAAGAAACATTGGATGTATATAAGAAAAGTGAATATCCGATTCGCTATGCTCATACACAGAATAATTTGGGAGTTTCCTTAATGGCTTTACCTCCGCGAGATAGTGAGGATCGGAAAAATAACGTTCTCAAAGCAATAGAATGTTACCTAAAGGCTTCATTGATATTGAAGAAAGACGAGTATCCGATAGATTATGCGATGTCTCAGAACAACTTGGGCAATGCATACAGAGCTTTGCCTGCCAGTGACAGTGCGGTGCGTGCAAGAGACTTAGGGCAGTCGATAGATTGTTACAAGAAGGCTTTGGAGATAAGGAAGAAAGATGAGTATCCACAATATTATTGCCAGACTGCTGCCAATCTAGGTATTGCATTGGTTGAAATTAAACATCCTGGGGCTTGTTACTGGCTCAAAGAGGCGTATTCCCTGAGAGAGTTCCTGCCTGATCAGGGCAAAAGGCTTGAAAACATTATGAACGAAGTCTGCAAGGATTGAGAAGCGGTTTAATATAATTGAAGTTTCTTCCTTGAGAGCGGTCATTAAAAGGCCCGTTTGCCTGTTTTTTCCGGAAACGCAATAAAAGCCGTAGGGGCGACCGGCCGGTCGCCCGGACAGGGCTTTCTAAAGCCCGGGAGCATGCACATGCGCTGTAATCCGCTGGTTCGTGAAACTGATCATGATCGTCTTTTTCCCGCGGTGTTTCTGGTTGCCCTCACCCTCATTCTCCTCACTCTTCTTTCCTGCCGCAGAGCTCCGGAGAAACCCCCGCTGCGCTTTACTGAGACCAACAGCGCCCAACCCGTAACAGAGAGCATGCTATACAACCGGGCGATTGTCTGGCGGCCTGCGGACAATACAATAGTGAATCTCAACCCGCCGCGCTTCAGCTGGCCCTACGAGCCCACGATCATGCTCGAGGACGGCGACGAGAAAAAATATCTCCCTGTGCGCTATTACCGTTTCCAGGTCTCGCTGGACCGCCAGTTCGAGACTCTTCTGGTGGACGTGGTGGAAACCCCGTTCAACTTTTACAATGCTGTGCCTGTTTTTCCCGAGGACAGGCCGGTTTACTGGCGCGTGGGCTATTACGACCCGGAGCAGATGGTCCTTCAATGGCAGAAAGCCCGGGTGTTCGAAATCTCCCCGCAGGCCGTGCGGTGGGACCGCTCCGGGCTTGCCGAGCCGAAATTTATCTCGGAGGAGCACCCGCGGATCATTTTCAACAGCGGCAATATCCAGGCCCTGCGAAGGCTCGCTGTGACCCACCCGTTCTCCCGGGAAATCTACGAGAGGGTGCTTGCCGATGCCACAACTGACCTGGATGCAGGCTGGTTCAGGAATTTTCCCAGGACTGACAAGGTCCCCGAAGAACAGCTGCGCGGGCTTTACCCGGACATCCCGCCCTGGCTCGACCCGGACGGCGGGGACGCCCCCTACCTGCTGATAATCGAGAGGCTGATGAACATGGCGTTCGCCTACATGCTCACCGGGGACGAGCGGTTCCTGGCAGTAACCGGGCGTCTGCGGACCGTGGCGGCTTACGGCACAGGCGGGGCAACCAGCCCGGAGGGCCTGGGCGGCAGCGAGGACTATGTGGCGCTCAACGAATATCTCAGCCTGTTCTACGACTGGTTCTACGACCATCTCTCACCCGTTGCACGCTCCCAGGTGCTGGAAAGCCTCCGCTGGCGCACCGAGCATATCGTGAACAGCTACTCCTGGCGCGGGCGCAAGGGCACGCGGGTCTCTCCTTCCAGCATCGCGGTCTGCGGTTCGAGCCATCCGTTCGAGAATATCAACTACACTGTTCCTGCAGGGCTTGCCGCTTACGGGACAGGGAGCATATTCAACACTACTTACCAGCTTGCGGTGAACTACTACAGCGGAGTGAACAATCCGTTCGGCCCGGAGGACGCCTGGAACGAGGGCCCGGGCTACGGGCTGTCCAAGTTCAAGTGGATGGTCAATGCTGTCTGCTACTACGATATGAGCCTCGAGGGGGCGAATTTCGGGCTGAATCCGTTCCTGACTGAAATCGGCGAGTTTTTCACGCGCATGGCACCCCTGGGCCTGCCCCACCTCTCGTTCGGCAATATCGGAATCATGGAGCCGTATTATCTCAACAACCGGCTTTCCTCGTTCCGCAAGCTTGCCTACCTGACCTCCAGCAGGCGTTTTCTGCAAAGCTGGGAGGATACAGACCGCAGGCTGGAGCAGATCGGCTACAGCAGCCACCGCAAGTATTCCCGGCCCTGGATCGAGTACGCACTCCCGTTCTACTACGGCGAGCCCGAGCTTGAGCCGAAAGCTTCGCTGGGCAAGCTCTTTCCCGACGGCGGCTGGGTGGGAGCGAGCACGCTTTATCCCGGCAGGCTGGATAACTTCGACAACTCGCTCGGGATCAATTTCCACGCCCGGCCCAGGGGAGCGTTCAACCACGCCTTTTTCGGAGACAACAGCTTCCAGATCTACGCCTACGGGCAGAATATCACCCATGCCGGCGGCAGCACCCAGAACGGCGACCGGCACGCGCACCACTCGATGAGCCAGAACCTGGTCCTGGTGGACGGGCTCGGGCAGGCCCAGCCGAGCCACACGCGCATGCAGAATTTCCGCAAGAGCCTGTTCAAACCCTATACTGCGCGTATCGCCCGCTACCTGGAGACTGACGGCACTGTCTATTTCAAGGGCGAGGCGGCCAACTCCTATATCCAGTATCCCTACCGCTACCAGGAGTTCTGGGGCCACCTGGGCGACGGCGAGATCAACCCCTACGATGAAAAAGACCTGTCTTATCTCACCCGGGCAGACCGGCACGTGCTTTTTGTGGGCGGCCGCTATTTCGTGATGCTGGACGACATGGCGGTCTCCAAAGACCGCGCCGGGGGAAGCCTGTTCAGTTGGCTCTATCACGTGCTGCAGGATGTTCCGCTCGACTGGGACGGGGAAAAGGGCAGTTTCAGCTACACGATCGAGGATGTGACAACCCTGGTGAAAGTTATCTGCCCGGAGGAATTCGATTTCCAGGACCGCCGCAAACAACAGGGCCTGGTCAATCCGATCACTGGCGAAGACTACACGAAATGGGTGAAAAAGATCCAGCGCTACGATAAAAACTTCACCGGTGCTTACCCGGAGGTGGTGACACACAATATCTGGATCACGAACCGGAACCCGGTCCACCAGCTGCGATACCTGGCTGTAATTTATCCCTGCCGTGAAGGCGAACCTGTGCCCGAGATCGAGCGGGTCGACGATTTGACTGTCAGGGTGAGCTGCGGCGGTAAAACCGAGACAGTGACTTTTGCGCCCGGCATTCACCCGGAAGCCGATTTCCAGATCGAGCTCTGACAGGCCGGGAAAGCCGGCGATATTGATTTTGAGCCGTTTTCCGTATTCAATGTAAGGGGCACAGCCTGCAGTGCCCCTTTTTTAGAATGGCCGGGCGCTGTTTGCCGAAGGTTTCTTCCTTGATTGACACTCGATCGGTGTAAAACTATATTAACTCCTGAATATATGAAGATTTATTTTGCCCCTGACCGGGTTGATTTTATTAAAAGGCGCTGTTGGCAACAAATTCCCCTCACCGGGTTATTGCTGATAGCGGTGGTTTTATTTTTCGGCATGTTTACACCAGCCGGGGATGCGAGTCCGCTGCCCGGGGCCGAACGAAAATTTTGCGGGGTTTGCCATGAAAGGTAAAATATTAACGCTTTTGCTGGCCGTCTGCTCAGTGGCTTTTGCCCAGCAGGAAAACGGCCGGAGGATCCAGTTGGATGATGTTGCCGCGGTTGTTGGGGGGGAGGTTATCCTTGGCAGCCAGATTAAAGTTGTAGTGCTGCAGACCGCCCAGCAGAACAAGATCGCGATCTCCGATACAGCCGCCTTGCGAAAGCTGTCAGAGGAACTCCTCAACGCGGAGATCGCAAACAAGGTACTGCTCCACCACGCCAAGGAAGCCAAGATCGAGGCCCCGGACGACCAGGTGAACCAGCTTGTGGAGAATAGGCTCAACGAGATGCGCAGGAATTTTCCCAGCGAGGAGGTTTTTCAGCAGGCCCTGAAAGAAGCTGGACAGAGTTTGCTCGGGTTGAAAGAGATGTACCGCGAGCAGTCTAAAGAGGACATCCTGCGCCAGAACTACCTTCGGGAGCACAGCCACGAGTTCCCGCGGGTGAAAGTGAGCGAGGAGGAGGCCAGGGAATTTTTCGAAAGCCAGCCGGTGGGAGACAGCCCGGAGCAGGTCAAGTTCCAGCACATGATTATCCCCCCTCAGCCCGGAGAAAAAGTGCTGGCCGAGGCAAAGGCCCGAATCGATTCGATTTACAAGCTTTATCAACAAGGCGCTGATTTTGCCTATCTTGCAGAGCGCCACTCGGACGGTCCCTCGGCAGCCAAGGGAGGAGACCTCGGCTTCTTTTCCAAGGGAGATATGGTCAAGGAATTCGAGGAGGCGGCATTCGACATGCGGGTCGGCGAGGTGCGAATGGTCAAGACCAAATATGGTTGGCACCTGTTGAGAGTCGAGGCCAGGCGGCAGAAAGAGGTACGGGCGCGACATATCCTGGCCGCGACCGAGATCACGCCCGAAGACTGGCAGCGCGCCCGGCAGCTTGCCGAAAGCCTGCGACAGAGAGTGATGGACGGTGAAAGTTTTTACAAGCTTGCCAGGGAACACGGCGAGAATACTTCAGACCTGGCCGAGTCTCCTGTTTTCATGATGCTGGATAACGTTCAACCGGCGCAGTTGAGAAATGCGCTCAATGGCCCCCTGACACAGGTGCCCAATACATCGAAGCGCATCTCCGATCCCATACAACTGAAACCAAACGGTTACCTGCTGGTCCTCGAAATCGAGCGCAAAGAGGCGGCAGCTCTTCAGTTCGAAGATGTCAGCCAGCGAGTTATCAATCAATTGCAGCAGACCAAGGGGATCGAGGCTTACGTTGAAGACCTTCGGAAAAAAACATACATCGACATACGATTCAAAGGCTGGACACCCCTTGCCGGAGGACTCTGAAACAACTCGTAACGTGAATTCCGCAGGCATACCGGTGCTGGCCCTGACTATGGGTGATGCTCGCGGGATAGGCCCTGAGGTTTTGCTCAAAGCCCTGGCCCACCCGGCTCTGAGAGGAAAATACGAGCCGCTGCTTGTCGGAAAGGCCGGGGTCTTTCGCAGCGAGGCGGAGCTGGTCTGGCCGGACGGAAAATTTCCGCCCCCTGTGGATGAAGCCCTCGAACGCGTAGTGGAAATCGAGGTTTCCGGGGAGATCCCGCAGAATAAGCCGGCTGGCAGAGACCTGCGGGAATTTTTAATGGCAAATCCGGCTGTGGCTGGAAAGTGGGCCGGCAAAGCTGTTGAACGCGCTTACCAGCTTGTCGCTTCCGGAAAGGCGGATGCGCTTGTTACCGCGCCGCTTGACAAGTCTGCGCTGAATGCGGGCGGCTATCGTTACCCAGGACACACGGAGATGCTCGCCCGCCTGGCGGGCGGTGTGGAAGTTTCAATGATGCTGGTGGCGGACAAGCTGCGGGTTGTACCGGCAACTACGCATGTCGCCCTGGCCCGGGTTCCGAGCCTGGTAACAGTGGACCTTATTTTAAGCCAGTGCAGGATAATCCATCACGGACTACGGCAGCTGTTCGGGATCGAAAACCCCCGGATCGCTCTCTGTGGCCTTAATCCACACCTGGGCGACAGCGGCCTGGCCGGAGATGAAGACGGAAAAATAACCTCGCCTGCCGCCGATTCTGCCCGCAAAGAGGGACTTGCGGTGTCCGGGCCTTATCCTGCGGATACGGTTTTTGTCCGGGCCGCGCGCGGAGAGTTCGATGCGGTGCTGGCCATGTATCACGATCAGGCGATGATCGCGGTAAAAATGCACGCCTTCGGCCGGGGCGTCAATATCACTCTCGGCCTGCCTTTTGTCAGAACTTCGCCCGACCACGGCACAGCGCTGGATATCGCAGGCCGCGCCCGCGCGGACGCCTCCAGCATGCTGGAGGCTGTCAAGCTGGCCGCACGGTTGGGCAGGATTGAATTTCGGGGATGACAATGATAGAGTTTCAGGATGTCTCAGCAGGCTATAGCAGGAACTTCCGGGTGCTGGAAGAGATCAGCTTCCACATCGGCAAGGGCGAGTTCGTTTTCCTCACCGGGCCCAGCGGCAGCGGGAAGAGCACCCTTTTGAGACTGATCTACCACGAGCTCATTCCCCAGGCCGGCGAGTTGACAGTCGCCGATTTTAGCTCGAACAGGATAAAGAGAAGAAAGATCCCCTACCTGCGCCGCAAACTCGGGGTCGTATTCCAGGATTTCAGCCTGCTGGAAAACCGCACTTCAGCCGAAAACGTGGCTTTTGCCCTGGAGGTTACCGGGGCTTCGCGGTCCTTCATCCGCTCGCGCCTGTCCAGGGTTTTCGCCCAGCTCGGGCTTACCGGCAAGGAAAACTGCTTTCCCCACGAGCTGTCAGGCGGCGAGCAGCAGAGAGTGGCAATCGCCCGGGCGCTGGTGGGCGAGCCGTTTATCCTGATCGCCGACGAGCCTACCGGGAACCTGGATCCCGCAATCAGCATGGAAATACTTCGCCTGATGATCGAGATCAATACCCTGGGAACCGCAGTGCTGCTGGCATCCCATGATTACAGCTTGCTCAAGGGGAAAGATGACTTTCGCAGGCTCCATCTTTCGGACGGGCGACTGGTCTACGACGGGCCTAACGGCAAATTCGCTCCGGTTCCGGAGCACTGAAAGAGATTATTTTTTAACCCTTAGCGTTTAGCTTACTCCGGAGAGACAGAACCAAAATGCTGCGCGCCGTAAAAGAGGCAATCCTGGGGTTCACCCGCGCCAAAACCATGTCTTTTTTCGCAGTGCTGGCCACGAGTTTCAGTCTGCTGGTGCTCGGGCTTTTTACCCTGGCCCTGCTGAACCTGAACGCCCTGATCCGCTACTTCGAAAACAAGGTGGAGATCGTGGTCTATTTGCAGGATAACGCGGACCAGGGGCTGGTGGGACTGGCGCTGGAGGATTTGAGCGGGCTCGAGGGAGTGCGCCAGGTGCGCTACGTGAGCAAGGAGAAGGCTCTGGAGAATTTCAGGACAGACCTCGGTCCGGACAGCGATCTCCTGCAGGACCTGGAGACCAACCCGGTGCCTGCATCGTTCAATATTACCATGAAACCAGGATATCGAGACACTCTGCATGTGAAACTGGTGGCCGATCAGGCCCAGGCGCTGACTTTTGTCGAGGAGGTCGATTACGGAAGAGAGTGGCTCAGGAGGATAGATATCTTCAAGCACGTGGTGAGTGTTGTGGGGGCCTCGGTCGGTGCGCTTCTCGGCCTGGTGGCTGTAATCCTTATCTCGAGTGCGATCAAGATCGCCGTTTTCAGCCGCCGCAAAGAAATATTCATCATGAAAATCGTCGGTGCCACCAACGGTTATATCCGGCGCTCCTTTCTTCTCGAAGGTTTTTTCAAAGGGGCTCTCGGAGGACTTCTGGCTGCCGGTATGGTCTTCTCGGTGAGTGAGTTGTTCAGCCGGAAGATTATGCCGATCACCTCGTTTTCCGATCGCTACTACCTTTACACCCTGATGGCCGGGGCGCTGATGGGCCTGGTGGGAAGCTGGATTTCGCTCGGCAGGTATTTGAGACGGATCTAGCGCTGCCGACCGGTCGGTCAGAGCCGGGGAAATCTTTTATCTCGTTTCCCGGCCTGAAATTTTCACCTCGTTAAATTCCAGACAGGTGCTCTCGAGTTGATTATCAGGTTGACCTCCGCTTTGAATTTTATCTTCCTTTGCCTGGCCCTGCTGGTGGGTTCCTGGCACGAATGCCCGGCACAGAAAGCCGTAGTGCGCAGAACCGAGAGGGAGATCAAGTCCAGCGAATCCAGGCTGGAGCAGATTGAACAGGAAATAGAGGCCACAGACAAGCGTGCCAGAGGACTCGAACAAAAGGAAAAAAGCCTGGCGCGGCAGATCCAGGATATCGAGCGCAAGATCGACAGCTCCAGGAAAATACTGAAAACCCTTAGCGGCGAGATCGGGGAGATAAACGCCGAGATAAGTTATATCAACCGCCAACTGGTGCAGCTCTCCGAGAAACTGGCCCGCAAGAAGATGATTCTCCACAGGCGCCTGCGCGAAATTTACAAGCGCGGCAGACTGCACACTGTGGCGGTTCTGCTGGGCAGCCACTCTTTTGCCGATTTCCTCAAGCGGATAAAGTACCTCACGCTGATCGCCGCCCAGGACAAGCGGCTGGTCGAGGATGTAAGCCGGCTTCAGCACAGCTACGGTCAATACCGCACGGCAAGCCAGCGCAAGCTCGCCCAGCGCATGCAGCGCAAGGCCGAGGTGGAAGAAGAACAGCAGAAACTCGGACGGTCGGAAAAAGAGAGGCAGAAACTGCTCGGATCGGTCAAATCCCAGCGGGCGCAGGTGCTGAAAATTCTCCAGGAGCGCAAAGCCGACCGCGAAAGGATGAGACAAATCATCGCCGAGCTGGAACGCCAGCACAAGGAAGCCCTTGAGAAAGCCAGGCGGGAGGGGAGGGAGCTGCCGCCGGAAACCGCCTACCTGGAAGGCAAGATGGGCTCGCTCGACTGGCCGGTGTCCAGGGGCAGTTTGTTCCGCGGATTCGGGTCTTATGTGGATAAAATCACCAAAACAAAAGTGATCAATAATGGAATCGAGATAAAGGCCCGGGAGGGCACCGAGGTTCGCTCCGTGGGCAGCGGATCAGTGGTCATGGCGGACTTTTACCGCACCTACGGCAAAATGGTGATGCTCAACCACGGCTCGGGAATGTATACGATCTACGCCCATCTGGGAGAAATATTCGTCCAGTACGGGGATTTTGTATCAGAGGGACAGCCCATTGCCACTGTGGGTTCTACCGGCTCGCTTGATGGGCCGATGCTGTATTTCGAACTGCGCGACGGGCCGCGGGCGGTGAATCCGCTTAAATGGCTGGGCAAAATGTGAGTTGCGCCGATAAAGCCGGCAGGCTGTTGTTCGCTGGAGGAAAGAGTGAAAAAAACCGTTTCGGAAAACGCGCGGCTGGGGTTGATCGACCTGCTGGACAAAGACATGCAGGTGTCGATGCTCGAAAGCGCGCTGAAACGGGACAGGCTGGCCGGAACATTGCTTTTTTTCGGTCCCGAGAGCAGCGGCAAGAGCAGCCTGGCTTTCTGGCTTGCAGCAGCGCTGAATTGCACTGCAAACCAGGGCCGCGCAGCACCATGCTTTCAGTGCAACTCCTGCCGCAAGATCCAGTCTCTCAACCACCCGGACGTTTTCTGGGTCTTCCCCCTGCCCGGAAACTTTTACAAGGGTGAGCGCCTGGATGAGGCAAAGCTGGCCGGGATATTCGAGCAGAAACGTCAGCAGCCCTGGCTCGATCTGCAGTTTTCCGAAAAAAGCGAACATCACCTGGCTGCCGTACGCCGTGTCCGGCAGGAGGCTTCCCGGAGCTGCTATGAGGGGCGCAAGAAAGTGTTTGTAATCACCGGTGCAGACCGGTTGAGGATCGAGGCGGCGAACGCATTTCTCAAGCTGCTTGAGGAGCCCCTGCCGAATGTGACACTCATTCTCTGCAGCGACAGGCCGGCCAGCCTGCTTCCCACGATCCTCAGCCGGTGCCAGAGGCTGCAGGTTGCCCGGCCCGGGCTTTCAAAGCTGGCCGGACTGCTCAACTCGCGTTTCGGGATGAGCGCAGAGCAGGCCCGCGAACTTCTCTCCCTGGCCGACGGAAACCTGTCGGCTGCGCTGCGCATGAAAGACGAGGATTCTTTTCAGGCGCAGAAAGAGTGGGTAAACCGTACTTTCCAGGCCGTGCTCGAGCCGGGCTGTTCCGGCTGTTACGCCCTCCTCGACAACCGCAAGGGGCCGATATACAATCGGGGGGATTTCGAGCGCTACCTCGACTTGCTGACCCAGGCCTTGCGGGATTCGCTGCTGCTCAGCCTCGGTGGCCCGCAAAGCGGGAGGACTGCCCCTGGATCGAAACTAAAAGAAAACCCGGTAAGCATTTATGTCAACCGGGTTGCGGATTGTCGAGCTTTGATTAAATTGATTACCAAATTGGTCGACCTGCGCGATGAGCTGAACCGGAATGTTAACCTTCGCCTGCTGGGTTGGTCGCTTATTAAGGATATGAAAGAGGTAATTGAAGATGGAGTTTGAAATAGTTGAAGTCCAGTTCAAAAGAGAACGCAAGGGCTATTATCTAAATAAAGATAATCTGGACCTGAAAGTCGGCGAATACGTCGTGGTTGAGGTTGACCGGGGCGAGGATCTCGGTACAGTGACCGAACTAGGTGAGCTGGCTGATAAAAAACGCCCGGATAAAAAATCCCCGCTCGGCAAAGTCCGCAGGCAGGCCGGCCAGAAAGAAATCGAAGACCTTGTGAAGTTGAACGATAAAGAGGCGGAAGCCTTTAATATCTGCACCAAGAAAGTCGAGGAACACCAGCTCGATATGAAACTCGTGGACTCCGAATGGCAGTTCGACGGCAATAAGATCATTTTCTATTTTACCGCAGAAAAAAGAGTCGATTTCCGCCAGCTCGTCAAGGATCTCGCTGCCATATTCAAAACCCGGATCGAGCTGAAACAAATCGGGGTGCGCGATGAAGCAAGACGGCTCGGAGGACTGGGGCGCTGCGGCTACAGGCTGTGCTGCACGAGCTTCCTCAATGAGTTCGAACCGGTAACTCTCCGTGCTGCCAAAGAGCAGAGACTGAGCCTCAATCCGAGCCAGATCAGCGGAATCTGCGGCAGGCTTATGTGCTGCCTGATGTTCGAGCGCTCGTTTTACAAAGAACAGAAAAAGAAATTCCCCAAGGAGAGCAAAGAATATTTCGACCTCCAGGGGCGCGAAGAGCGGGTTTCCGGGATCGATCTGTTCGGTGAAATGGTGGAGCTGGAAAACCGGGAGGGATTCAAGCGTAAAATACCTCTCGAGGAGTTCGATCAGGCGTTGGCAGAATGCCGGCATCCAGTGAAGAAAAACTCCGGGGAGCACTGACCGGATAAAATCCTCCCCGTTTCCGTTAGTTATTTTCCCCCCAGGACAAATACCCCGCGTTTTGAAAGCCTGTCTTGTTATCAAGCTGCCCACACAGGCCCTTGGAACAGACTCTCTGTCAAAAGGCGGACCTTTGCAGCCGCGAGAGTCGGCTTCTTTCATAAATGCCGGCCGCACATCCCCTCTTTCCAACCCTTTCAACCGGCGCTCAACCACCGCAAAAACCACACCGGCCTGCCATTACGGCACTAGTGGTGCCATAAGTGAATAGAGGGCGCCATAATGGCGTACAGTGTGCCGTGTTTTAGAATACCCGTGGTGAAAGCATGGGCGGCTTAATTTTAATAACACCCTAAATAATAAGAAGTTGCCACCTGTAAAAAATTCTGGCATGGGCCTTGCGTTGTACTGAGGCAGAATTGTTTAAGGCTCTGTCCCCGCCCGGGGGGTAGAGCTTATCGAAAACCCGTAAAATTTCAATTCAGGAGGATACAATGAAACTCGTCAGATGGACACCGGCTGATTCTAATTACAGCCCAGTGCTGAGAGACCCGTTTTTCAGGGTGTTTGACGATTGGTTTTCACACGCCCCGGCCTCAGGTGTGGATGTCGATATCATGGAGAATGAAGGCGGCTACACTCTTTCCGCCGAGCTTCCGGGAGTCGACAAGAAAGACCTGAAAGTGACCGTGGAAAACGATACGCTGACTCTCGAGGCCGAGAAGCACGACGGTTCTGAAAGCAAAAAGGACGGCCATTATCACAGCGAGCGCAGGTACGGCAAATTCTCCCGTTCCTTCAAGCTCAACGGCCAGGTCGATACTGAAAAGATCGACGCCAGGTATGAGAACGGCGTCCTGACTCTCACTCTTCCCAAGCGCGAAGAGGTAAAACCCCGGCAACTGGATGTCCAGGTCAAGTAACTGCGTAATTCACTCGACCTTCAAGCGCCGGCTCTTGCGAGCCGGGGCTTTTTTTTTTTTACGTGCGCACAACTAATTGCATATTTTGC